>ENA-UOOK01002449-UOOK01002449.1-fermentation-metagenome-genome-assembly--contig:-NODE-2449-length-22859-cov-11.640984_pt1 | contig 22859 bp, 19 predicted proteins | sample MGYA00245777_ERZ724023 | MGnify/ENA primary metagenome ERZ724023 (study PRJEB28704, sample SAMN03018312) | fermentation metagenome | biome: anthropogenic terrestrial biome; feature: soil...
GGTTAGGGCATCTCTAATTCAAATCTTTCAGTTCAGTTTCTTCGCTGTTGTAAACGGCGAATTTCTTGTATCCGTATCCTTGGAATTGATTTAACTGCTTTCCTAGTTTCTTGGCTTTTTCAAATATTGATACTGTATAGCCTTCTTCTCTTATGTTTTCAGCCTTCGCAAGAACATCTATATATCTGTCCGCAGGTTCGTACAAAAGCACTGCCTTTTCCAAATCGGGAACCTTGAAGTTTTCTTCCATCAGCTGGTTTACCAATCTTTCAAATCCGATTGAAAATCCTATGGCGGGTATTTTTTCACCTATGAAATTTCCTACCATTTCGTCGTATCTTCCGCCGCCGGCAATGGAATAACCTAAATCCTTATATGCAATTTCAAATATTGAGCCTGTGTAATATCCCATGCCTCTTATTAATGTAAAATCAAATACCACATCATATTTTCCATTAGCATATGCATTGGACTCTTCAAGAACATTTTTTACATCTTGAACTACATTATTTTGAACGCCGTATTCATTTAAGCAGTCCGTTCCCTTTTCATTGATTTCTTTTAGTGCTCCCATCAGTTTTTCAACTGAAGTTTTGTTATAGTCTTTACCTTCCATTTCATTTTTAATGCCGCCAATGCCGATTTTATCCATCTTGTCAACAATGATACAAACTCCGTCAAATTCTTCTTCCGTGAATCCGCAGTTAAGTATTACCGCTTTTAATACCCGCCTGTCATTGAAACGCACCATAAAATCCGTAACATTAAGAGCATTGAGAGCTTTGGCTGTTGTTGCAATCAACTCTAATTCTGCTGCTTGTGTACCGTCTCCTATAATATCTATATCGCATTGTTTGAAACTCCTGTATCTTCCTTTTTGAGCTCTTTCGGCTCTGAACACATTGCCCACCTGAAGCGCTTTGAATATAGGGAGTAAATCAGCACGGTTGTTGCAGTAAAAACGGCTTAAAGGAACGGTCAAATCGTACCTGAGACCTAAATCAGACAGCTCATCTTCTGTTAATCCTTCTTTTTGTAAGTCAAGCTTATCTCCTCTTTTTAATATTTTGTAAATAAGCATTAAGTTTTCTCCGCCTTCGCTGCCTGTTAAATTTTCTATATTTTCAACAACAGGTGTTTCAAAAAGCTCGAAACCGCTTTTCTTATATGTATTGACTATTACCCCTTCCACATAGTCTCTTATTTCCTTTTCATAAGGGGTTATATCTCTCATTCCCTTTGCAGGGTTCAAATTAGCTTTCATATGCTGCCTCCTACCTTTTGTTAATATTACCAGATAATTGTTTTAATATCAATGTTTTTTTCCAACCCCCGTCCCCCCGTCATCTTAGATAGGTTGATAGGAATTGTTTGTTTATTTCTTCCGGGACTAAGTTTCCACCGGTAGCCCAGGCCGTGTGTATTGCATTTTTCATTTTATTCTCAAGCTTGTGTTGTTTTATGTATCTTTTCCCTTCTTCTGTTGTCTCAAGTTTTACAAAACCTTCAAAAGCAGCGCATGCTGAGGGTTCAATATTTATATTTTCTGTTTCATGGAGGTATCGCATATAATCGTACAGCTTATAATCATCTACGGTAAATACTCCTCCTAAAATATAGTCCATCATTTTCCCAACCAATTTGGAAGGTCTTCCTACAGCTAAACCGTCTGCATGAGTTTTGCCGTCTATCCCCAAATCCTGGACGGAAATATCATTGTGAAGCCCGGTAGCCATTCCTATGAGCATGCTTGGCGCGTGAGTCGGCTCCACGAAAAAGCAGTGAACATTGTCTTTGTAGACGGATTTAAGTCCGTAGGTAATACCTCCCGGGGCTCCTCCCACTCCGCAGGGAAGGTAAACAAACAAGGGATGAGCTTCATCAATAACAATGTTCATGTTATTCAACTGCTCTTCAAGCCTTCTTGCTGCAACGCTGTAGCCTAAGAATAAATTCATTGAATTTTCATCATCAACAAAATAACTCATGGGGTCTTGGTCTGATAATTTTCGGCCTTCTTCCACTGCTTTAGAAAAGTCGCTGTCATATTCCACAACCTTAGCTCCCTTTGACCTTAACAGGTCCTTTTTCCACTGTTTAGCATCCACTGACATGTGTACCGTAACATTAAACCCTAAGGCTGCTGATGTTATGCCTATGCTTAAGCCTAAGTTTCCGGTAGAGCCGACCTGTATTTTATACTTGCCGAAAAAGTCTCTGTATTTTTGCTCTGCCATGATTGAATAATCATCATCTTCTTTTAATATTCCATTCTTCATTGCCAATGTTTCAGCATACATTAATACTTCATAAATGCCGCCCCTTGCCTTTACGCTTCCTGCAATTGATAAGTGACTGTCCATTTTAAGCAGCAGTTTTCCGGAAAATTCAAGGTTGTAGAGTTCCTGAAGCTTTTTTTTCATATTGTTTATTTCTATTATGGGAGATTCAATTATGCCATGTGATGGAAGTGTTTCAGGAAATACTTTTTCAATTAAAGGAGCGAATTTCTTAAGCCTCATTTCAGCATCGTCAATAGCTGCAATATCTATATTTATTGCAGGTGCAGCTTCCTCATAGGGAATCATCTTGGGATTCAGCCAGAATACTTCCTTTAATTCCGAGACGTTTTTAAGACTTGGGTATTTGGTTAAAATTTCTTCTTTCATAATTTCCTCCTTGGTTTAAGGTATGTGAACACACCTCTTTATGTGGTATGGGGACACACCTCTTCTCTTAGGGTTAATCTCTGTAGGCAGAGGAATGTCCCCGAATTTGTGTCTCTAATAGTTGTGGAATGTCCTTGAATTTGAGGGGATGGAAGACAAGTGAAACGTCCCCTTGTCTTCTCCCCGAATTTTTAGTTTAATTAATTATATCATAATAAATTAACTTGTTATATTAAAACTTGTTCTGTTGTAGTAATTATCTGAGCTGATTTTATTTCAGCTAAGTCTCCCTTGGAAGTGTTGAATACATTTTGTGTTATGATTGACTCCATAAATGCTCTTACTTCAGGTTCTGTCAAATCATCCTTTGGAGCATCAATCGTCATAGATGAAGTTGCTCCCTCTACCGTCAAGAAAGACATTACAAGTTTTTTATCCATTATATCACCCCTTTCTGTTTATGAGCTCACTGCTCGTTATATTTCATTCAGCAATTCGTATTCATCGTATCTTACAATGTTTGCAAGCTCGTATTCTTGAAGATCTGAAATAGCAATTCCAAGATTGTACAGGTCTTCATTCTGGGTAGCTGCTTTTACATTAGCAAATGTTTTGTTTTTAAAGACAGTCTTGTTGTTGATGTCAAGTCCTGCATTAAGAACTAATTTAACTTTAGAATTGGCTTGATTTGCAATTATCGGCATTATATCACCTCCCGTTTTGTTCTGTAACTATATAGCATTTATAAGCCGTATGTATTGCGTAAATTAACAAAACATGTTAATATATACATAATGGAGCAATTCAAGGAGCAGTTATGAACAAGTCATTGATAAGTGGAATAAAGTGCATAATCAATGATATTGAAGGATACGACTACATCAGCAAGGTTAAGTATGTGATTTTATTGGTATGCAAAGAATTGTATAATTTGAACAATAAACGCACTTTGGAAACCGCAGCAATTTTCAAGGAATATGCTAAGTTTGACTTGGAAGCAAGTAAAACCGGGGAAAGAATACCCCGATTAATGAAGAAAAATGCCGATAATATTGAAGTTTCAAGCTTCTATCCTGCTTTCCTATATGAAGCACTGCTTACAAACAAGGAAAAGAAATCTCTCGGGCAGGTGTACACTCCCTTTGAAATAATAAATAATATGCTGCATGAAGTGTTTAAAGTTAAAAGTATTGATGAAAATAATAAAATTTTAGATCCTTCCTGCGGCGGAGGTTATTTTCTCATTGAAATATATAAATATATAAGTTATGCACATCCTGAGCTCGATAAAAGACATATTGTTGAAAATATGCTCTTTGGAATTGATATTGATGATTTTTCGATATTTTTAAGCAAAATGGGACTTATTTTTCACACCGGACTTGATGATATTAAATTTAATATTTATAATCAAGATTTTCTGATTGATGAGATAGATATGGGCAAATTTGATATAATAATCGGCAATCCCCCTTATGTAGGTCATAAAAATTCAACCGGTAATTACAAAAAGCTTCTGTATGAAAAATATTCGGATGTATATTATGACAAAGCTGATGTTTCTTATTGCTTTTTTAAAAAAAGCAAGGAATTACTGAAGCCGGAGGGTATCATTTCTTTTATTACTTCCCGCTATTTTATGGAAGCCTTATATGCAGATAAATTGAGAAATTTTTTAAAAGAAAATTATAATATCATCACGCTGATTGACTACAACGGCCACACGGCGTTTAAAACGGCTGTGATAAGCCCGGCGGTAATAATAATTTCAAATAAATGGAACAAAAACATATTTACATACGTCAAAAAAGGCAGGGATATTTTCGAATCATTTAAATATAGCCAGGACAAACTGAAGGATTCCGGATGGATTATATTGAAGGATGAGGATGAGAAGCTTTTTGAGAAAATTGACAGTATTTCCAACACATATATCAAGGATATCTTAAGCATTAAGCAAGGAATTATTACGGGCTGTGATAAAGCATTTATAGTTACTGAGGAAGTTATCGAAAAATATAAAATTGAGAGTTTTCTGCTCAAAAAATGGATTAAAAACAGCAACATATCAAAGTGCTCAATAAAATATAATGATTTATACTTAGTATATTCAGATATTATACGAAATGAGAATGATTGTCCCAATGCAATAAGTTATCTGTCCATATATAAGGATAAACTTATGAGCAGAAGAGAATGCAAAAAGGGATTTCGAAAATGGTATGAGCTGCAATGGGGCAGAAATGAATCTGACTATGAAAATCCTAAAATAATATTCCCGTATAAATCCAAACAAAATAATTTTTATTATGACCAAGAAGCATATTTTTGCAGTGCTGATATTTATATAATGAATGAGCTTTCAAAAGGCTTGTCTTTAAATTATTTGCTTTCCTATTTAAATTCGGAAATATTTGAGTTTTATCTTAAATGCCAAGTTAAGAAGGTAGGAAGAAATATTTATGAATATTATCCCTATAAATTAAATAATTTAAAAGTCTATTGGCCTCAGGAAAACATAGAAAATATTAGCATTGAATTATTTATGAAAAAGTTGTTTAATATTAATGAAAAGGAGGTAAATATAATAAAGAACTATTTATGAAGAAGGTGATGACGCAAATTGAGAAAATTTAAAAAACTATTATTATTAATTATTATTTTTATTGTGTTGTCGATTCAGCCTGCTGCGGCAAGAACAGTATTCTACGATACGTTCAATCACTGGGCGGAAAATGATATTAATTTTGCTTCCCACACTATTAATGTTTTTAGGGGATATGGAGATTTTACTTTCAGGCCGGAAAATAATATAACAAGAGCAGAGTTTATAACTATATTATCAAGAACTGCCTACAAGCATAATCAAATGGTAGAAATCTATACCGCTGATTTGTCATACAGTGATATGTCCGATAAGCATTGGTCTTATACTTTTATTATTTCTATGAATGAGCATTTAAAAACAAATAATTTTACTTTACAGGACATCTTCCCGGGCAGTAATTTTTATCCTGACAGAGCTATTACCAGGGAAGAATCTGCTGCATTGATTGCTGCTTTCTGCAAGGATTCAATTTATAACAATCCTCTGACATTTACAGATGTACCTTTTAATAACAAGTATTATACTGAAATACAAAGGCTTGTCAATGCAGGAATAATTATAGGTTATGAAAATAATACATTCAGGGGAAACACCAACATAACCAGAGCAGAGGCAGCTTCTTTAATCAGAAGGGTTTATACGGATATTAAAACAAGCACTGACGGCAATTACCTCACTAAGCTTGAATTCATGCCTATCAAAGGCGAAGAGATGTATTCTTATTTTGGCAATTATAATTTAAGTACTACCAATTTTGATGACCGAAAATTTATTAAGGCAAAGGATACTTTGGAATATGTGGCATTCGGAGGTTATATCTTCCCGGAGGATACGCACCTTTATGATTTGAATGCTGTTAAAACAATGGAATCACTACGTAAAAGCGGGTACTTCAATGTAGCAGGCACCAATTATTACATGATTGTGTTCGGAAGCCATCCGGATGAAGAGAAATCAAAATTTGCAAATGAAATTTTAACAAATATAATAGCAAGAAATGATTTTAAAGATGCGGAGTTAATGCAGATTTTTACATTGGTAAGCAAATATGACGTAAGTGAAGCTCTGTACATGGGTGCCCTTGAAAAATGGAACAGCTTAACAAGCAATGATAGTTCAAAGGCTAATATTTTATTTTTCAGATATACCTATTATATTAAAAACGATAACAAAAATATGCTTAAGGTTCTGGTTTATGATGATTTGAAAAAATCCAACAACATACCTTCACTTTTGGATATAAGCTTTAATTCTACCAATACATCAACAGTTGACTTCAGAAATTACGATTTCGGATATTACAGCTTTTCGTTGTATAAGGATACAACCTTGTTCAGACACTTAAGAAATATATCTCTGCCCTTAAATAAAAACTTAAGAATTGTGGAACTGTCAAATTTGCTGATGATTGAAAAAAACTCGAAGCCGGAAGTAAGCATGGCTGATTATGAAAATCTGTTCACCAAGTATTCCGTAAACAAATTGTATGTTCTTAATTTCTTGGGTGAAAAGGAAAGGGCATTTGTTGAAGGAATGAATGATTATGATATTATCAAAACATTTGAAATGTACAAGAAAAATCCCACAGTATTTGACGAAACCTATACGGGGATTTTGAAGAAAGTAAAAGTATGACCCTAAGGACAAGACCAGCACATGCTGGTCTTAAATTTTCGCTATTTCTATTAACAGCTCCACAACCTTTTCCATTGATTGTATGGGTATGTACTCGTATTTGCCATGGAAGTTATGACCGCCGGTACATAGATTTGGACAAGGCAATCCCATGTAGGACAATCTTGCACCGTCGGTTCCGCCTCTTATGGGAACCACTTTCGGCTCAATGCCGATATTTTCCATGGCCTTTATTGCATTTTCGATAATATGCATGTGGGGGAGAATTTTTTCCTTCATATTGAAGTATGAATCTTCCAATTTTAATTCCACCGCTCCTTGACCGTATTTTTCATTTAAGTAGTCTGCAATTTTTTTGAATCTTTCCTTTTTTATATTGAATTTATCAATATTATGGTCTCGGATAATATATTCGAGAAGTGTTTTTTCAACATTTCCGGACATCTCGTTCAAGAGGCTGAATCCTTCATAGCCTTCAGTATTTTCGGGCGTTTCATATACAGGCAGCATTCTTTGAAATTCCATTGCTATAAGTATGGAGTTTTTCATTTTGTTTTTAGCCGTTCCCGGATGAATATTTACTCCGTTTATTGTTACTTTAGCGCATGCTGCATTGAAGTTTTCATACTCCAATTCCCCGATTTCTCCTCCGTCAACAGTATAAGCATAATCTGCTCCAAACTTTTCAATATTGAATAGCTCTGCTCCCTGCCCCACTTCCTCATCGGGAGTAAATCCTATTTTTATTGTTCCGTGCTTAATATGAGGAGCGTTGATAAAATATTCTGCCATTGACATGATTTCGGCAATTCCTGCTTTGTCATCAGCTCCAAGAAGGGTTGTGCCGTCTGTTACAATCAAGTCCTGCCCTGTGTATTTCATCAGATGCTCAAAAACTTTCGTTTCCATTACAATATGTTTTTCTTCATTTAACACTATGTCGCCGCCGTCATAATCATATATTATCCTTGGCTTTACATTGGTCCCGGACATATCGGGTGATGTGTCCATATGTGCAATAAATCCTATTACAGGTGCATCGGTATTGCCTTTAACCGTACCGTAAACGTATCCGCTTTCATCCATGTATGCATCTTTAATTCCTATTGATATCATTTCTTGAACCAGGAGTTTTCCTAAGTTCTTTTGTTTTTCGCTGCTTGGAATTTTTTCTGCCTCCGGTACGGATTGAGTGTCAATTTTTACATAATTTAAGAATCTTTCGTGTACTTTCATATTATCCCTCTGTACTTATTTTCCCTAGATAATAATTAGTATATCATTATGGGTTTTATATATCAATATTCTTTATGATAGCACTTTTAATTGTCATTGCTATAAATACACGTAGGTGTCATTCTGAACACATTCCTAAGGATATGCAAATATTCTTGAATTAGCAATTAAATTATTATATAATAAGGACAAGAATATATGGGAGGTTTATTATGGATTTTATAAAAGAAGGATATAAGGTAAAAAGTGCTACTGTTATAAAGAATCTTGAAAAAAGAAACATGGAGGGCTGCTATTGCGAAACTGTTGAAGAAGCAGTAGAAAAAGCCATGTCAATGATTAAGCAGGATGATACGGTTGGATGGGGTGGCTCAACAACTATTGATCAAATTGGAATCAAGAAGCTTTTAGAAGAAAAAAATATAGCTGTTTATGACAGGGATAAAGAAACTGACCCTGTTGAAAAAGTAAAAATGATGAAAAAAGCATTGACTTCTGATGTGTTCCTTACAAGTGCCAATGCTATTACAATGGACGGAGAGCTTTTAAATATTGATGGAAACGGAAACCGTGTTGCTGCATACTGCTATGGTCCTAACAGTGTTATAGTTGTGGCAGGAATGAACAAATTAATTAGAGATTTGGATGGTGCATTGAAAAAAGCAAGACTTGATGCAACTGTTCCAAACACATTCAGAACAAATTCACAAACTCCTTGCCGCTTTACGGGAAAATGTTCAGAGTGCACCATGAGCGATACATTGTGCAGCCAAATACTTGTTACAAGATTCTGCAAACCCAAAAATAGAATAAAAGTAATATTGGTCGGTGAAAACTTAGGGTTCTAGAGGTATGGGGACACACCTCCTACTCAAGGGATAGTCTTTGATGGTTGGAGGAATGTCCCCAAATAGGGGGACACACACCTTTACATCACTTCCGGTTCTTCGTAGGTTTCTCCGAATGTATCAACAGTTACTTTGTTAAGCTTAACTTCTGAAACAGGTCTGTCCATGCGGCCTGTTTTTGCTTCTGCAATTTTATTTACCACATCCATACCTTCAATTACTTTTCCAAATGCAGCATATTGTCCGTCAAGATGAGGTGAGTTTTTGTGCATTATGAAAAATTGAGAGCCTGCAGAATCAGGAGACATTGACCTTGCCATTGATAGTACTCCTTCAGTATGCTTCAGCTCATTTTTAAATCCGTTTGAATTAAATTCACCTTTTATGGAATATCCGGGACCGCCCATTCCATTCCCGTTTGGGCATCCTCCCTGAATCATAAAGCCTTTAATAACTCTATGAAAAATCTTGCCGTCATAATAATTCTTATTGATTAATGAAATAAAGTTGTTTACAGTGTTTGGGGCTGTTTCCGGATATAATTCCGCTTTGACTATATCCCCGTTTTCAAACTCAAATTTTACTACTGGATTCATTTTGCCTCCTGAAATTTTATTCTTTAATATACTTTACATTATTAGGTTGAAAAATTCAATAGTAATAAATATTCACAATATTGTTATTCCAAAGTGTCGTTACTATTCACACTCAACGGGTTGTCATCCTGAACGATAGTGAAGGATCTCATAGGCTGGCACTCTTATTATTCTATGAGTAAACAGAACAAAGCGTTGCACTTGAATTAAAACATATATACAGTTATATATTGTTTTTTTCAATCTGTGTAACAACTAATTGGGTTTAGAATATATTAAAGTAAAGTAACAGAAATTAAGGAGGTTATGATAGCATGAAATGCTCAAATAAAAACGATGTTTTGGGAACTGGCGGCATTGCTGATAGATGCTGCACCGGTCAATCAGGTTGTGACTGGGATGGTACATTAAGAAATGTAGTTTCAGAACCCATATACGTACAAAAGGTTTATGATGCAGTTTTATTTAACCTGCAAGGATTAAAAACAGCACCGGATACTTGTTTTGAACCGCCACTAGGATGTGGAACCAATATAATAAGAATAGCAGATATCAGATGCAGAAAATTCTTCAATCCGGATAATATTAAGGATGATTGCAATATAAAGATTACTCCTAATACTACATTGTCAGGAGGTCAATTTGTTAAAAAGGAAGATGGCTGTGACTTTAAAGTTATAGGACCTGATGGTACATTAAGTCAAAAATTAGTATTTGCAGATACATCATTCTGTGATGAAGATGAATTGGGTACCCCTATATTTGGAACCCAGAATATTGAAATATCAGGATGTGTTGAAATCGAAATTGATTTAGTTGTTTCTCCATGTGACTCTAACAGAGAAAGCATAATTACTTTATCAGCTATAGTTGAAATAGCTCCTGAATGCAAGCCATTGGTATTGACTAATTTCTTTGAAATTTGCATACCTTCGGTATTTGACACTGCATTCCTGCCACGATTCACTGAATTCTGCAACTTGGATTGCGTTGTAAGACTTGCAACTAACAGTATTCAAAGAGACTTTGAAATTGACCCGAGAACGGGGGTATTATCTGTAGATCTTATTATTTCACTTTGCATCTCCTGTGAAAAGAAAATAGTTGTTCCTGTACAGCTTTGCGTACTTTCTACCGGATTTGCCGAATTAGCGCCTGAACAAGCAGCTATATGCCCAACATTCCCAAGGTTGTTCCCGCGTCAAATCGATGAGAATTCCATAGGCGGTGCAGGCGGCGGTTGCAGGCCAAGGGCACAATCGGTTGATGATTAATAACAAACAGTTTAGTGTAATTACTAAAATGAAACCCACTTTGTCAGTGGGTTTTTCATTCTTCTGACCTGTCATATTCGACAGGTTTTTTATTTGTTTTCTTCCTTTGCTTTACACATTCATTAAGCAAATATTCTATTTGACCGTTTATTGAGCGAAAATCATCCTCAGCCCAACCTGCTAATTCTTCCCAAAGAGATGATGATAATCTCAACAACAATTGTTTCTTTTCTTTTTCTTTTTTACTTTTTTCTATTATCATCAGCCCCTTTCTATTAATTATTTTACCCTGCGTCACATGTACAATATCATTAATACAATGAGCCTGAGTTAACTATGGGCTGTGCATCTCTGTTCCCACAAAGAACAACTAACAGGTTGCTGACCATTGCTGCTTTTCTTTCTTCATCTAATTCAACTACATTATTTTCACTGAGTTTTTCAAGTGCCATTTCAACCATTCCCACGGCACCTTCCACTATCATCTGCCTTGCATCGATTATTGCTGAAGCCTGTTGTCTTTGAAGCATTGCTGCAGCTATTTCGGATGCGTATGCCAAATGAGTTATTTTTGCTTCGATAATTTCAAGACCAGCCATTTCTACTTTTTCCTGAATTTCTGTCTGAAGCTTATTTGCTATTTCTAAACTGCTGCCTCTTAGTGTTTTTTCGTTGTCGTCACCAAATGTATCGTAAGGATAAAGTCTTACAATATTTCTTAAGGCCGAGTCACATTGAATTGACAAATATTCGGTGTAATTATCTACATTGAAAACTGCTTTTGCAGTATTTACTACCCGCCAGATGACCACTATTCCTATTGTTATCGGATTCCCTAATGCATCGTTGATTTTTTGCTTATCATTATTTAATGTCATAGTTTTTAATGATATTTTCTTGCTTCTTAAATTCAGATTCAATTCGGGATTTTTCTTGTCTTTATTGGTTCCTTCTAATGAAATCATTGCTGAAGATGCAATAGGAGTAGCAGGATTTATAGCTGTTACAAACGGATTTACAAAATAGAATCCTTCACCTTTCAGGGAGCCATAGTATTTTCCGAATAAAGTCAGTACAAGTGCTTCATTTGGTTTCAATACCTTAAGACCTGCAAACAAAACAGGTCCTATGATAAAAAAGTACAAACAGCTTATTATTATCATACCAACTTGAAGCGCACCTTTTAAATAACTTACACTAAAAATAAACAACAGTGCTGAGCATAACATTAACGCAATATTAAGAATCAGCATAAACATACCATTCATTGAATTTGGAACAATTTCTTCAGTGATTAATTTTTCTTTATTTATATCTGTCACTTCTATATCCTCCTAATTGATATATTCTGATATCACATTGATATCATTATTATATTATGGCAGTTTATTGTTGTCAATATATTTTTTTAGAAATTTTTTAAAAAATATATTGCTAAAAAAATATCGCTGAAGATGTGTGCGATACTTCCTATGTGTATTAACTTTATGGCAGATCCCCCGTCCCCTTGTCACTTACGGAGGTTGGTTTTTTCTATGTTTTCTTTGCCTTTTTCCATCAGGCGCATATCTATGGAGCCTTCTATAACTGTTTTAAGGAGGACCACAACCGGTACCCCTAAAATCAACCCCGGAATACCAAAAAGATTTCCTCCGACGGTTACGCTTGTTATAATCCAAAAGGGGCTTACTCCCACATTTTCCCCCACTATTTTCGGTTCCAATATATTTGCGTCTATCTGCTGAATGATAATTATGATTATCAGGGCAGTCAAAGCTTTGGAAGGGTTAACAAAAAATGATACAACAATAACGGGAACTGAGCCTATTATGGGACCGAAATAAGGTATTATATTAAAAAATCCTATCAAAGTTCCCATGAGAGGGGCGTATGGCACCCTTGCTATTGCAAATGCTATGACGCACATAATTCCCACTATAGCTGAATCTAACAATTTTCCGCCAAGAAAACTTTTAAATATTTTATTTGCTTTGCTAAATACTTGAAGAATATCTTCTGCTTTATTGTCTTTGAAGTAAGCGTGTATGAATCTTCTGCCTCTTGCTAAAAGGTCATCCTTTTCAGACAACATATAAATATTTATTATAAAGCTGATAAACACTGTAAACGTACTGGAGCCTATGTTTGTGATCATTGACATCAATATGTTGTACAGGTATTTTAAAAGGTTGTTGATTATATTTTTAAAAGATTCGCCGGCATGCAAAATGTAATCAGTTATATACTCAACATATTTATTGTCTATTCTGTTTCTTATATCTGTTATTATCTGCGCTATATCAATATTCCCTTCCATTATAAATGACATAATGTTATTTGCGTTTTCTATTATCTGAGGCAAGAGTAAATAAATTAAAGCGCTTATGGTTCCTATTAAAATTAAGCATGCAAGAAAAATTCCCTGTTTTCTTCTGACCTTCAATTTTTTCATTAAAAACATGACCACGGAATCCAACAGGTATGCAATCATAAGACCATATATTACCGGTTTAAAGGAATCAGTAATCCAACTGAATGTACCGGGACTGAATACTATTAATAAAATAATCAATGATGCGATCAATATTGGAAGTGAAGTTTTTAAAATGCTTCTATATTTTTCTATCGAGTTACCTCCGTTACATCATATTTGCATGAACTCTGTAAATCATGCCAAGGTCGTCCTTGATTATTTGGGTACAGATTTCTGTTCATTTACAATATGTACCTTTAATAAATTTGTAATTCCGGAAACTCCTACAGGAACTCCTGCAGTTATTATTGTTAAATCACCGTTTTTTAAATATCCTAATTTCAATGCAGCTTCAACGGAGCTTTCGATTATTATGTCAGTAGACTGCAGTTTTCCTATTTTTATGGGATATACTCCACAATAAAGCGCCAGTTTTCTCATAACCTGTTCGCTTTGCGTAGCAGCAATTATGGGCGCCATAGGTCTGTATCTTGAAACATTTGCTGCTGTATAGCCTGATGCTGTCGCTGATATTATTGCAGATGCATTTAAATCCAAAGAAGATTTGCAGGCTGCATAGCTTATGGAATCAGTTATGCTGCAGTTGGAAGCAGGACTTTTGCTTTTTAAGAGCTCATTGTAGTTTAATGAGCTTTCAATCATAAGTGCTATTCTTGCCATTGTTTTTACCGCTTCGACCGGATAGCAGCCTGAAGCTGTTTCTCCTGAAAGCATTATGGCATCCGTACCTTCAAATATTGCTGTTGCGACATCCGAAACCTCAGCCCTGGTAGGTCTGGGATTTCTGATCATTGAATCCAGCATTTGAGTAGCTGTAATAACAGGCTTTCCTGCTTCATTGCATTTTTTTATGAGCATTTTTTGCACAAGAGGTACTTCTTCTGCCGGTATTTCCACACCTAAGTCTCCTCTGGCAACCATTATTCCGTCTGATACTTTAATTATTTCATCGATGTTTTCGACGCCTTGCCGGTTTTCTATTTTTGAGATAATCATGATGTGGACTGCTTTTTCTTCTTCAAGAATTCTTCTTATTTGAATCACATCATCGGATTTCCTTATAAATGATGCTGCAATATAGTCAATTCCTAACTCGATTCCGAATTTTATATCGCTTATATCTTTATCAGTAAGTGCAGGCAAATTAATTTGAACATTCGGAACATTGATACCCTTTTTGTTTTTTAAGGTGCCGCCGTTTTTTACCAAGCATTTTACATCAGTGTCATTGATTATTTCAACTGCTTCCATGCTGATCAGCCCGTCATCTATTAGTATTGTGTCGCCTGTTTTAATGTCTTTTGCAAATTGGTCATATGTTACACTGACAATACTGTCATTTCCTTGGAGCTCCCTGGTTGTAAGAATAAACTCCTGACCCTTTATTAATTCAGCTTGACCGGTTTCGAAATCTCTGATTCTTATTTCAGGACCTTTCGTATCAAGCATTATAGCCGTTGACGTGTTCAGCTCTTCCCGCACTTTCTTGATAGTAATTATTTTTTCTTTATGCTCTTCATGGGTGCCGTGGGAAAAATTCAATCTTGCCACATTTGCTCCGTTTAAAACCAATTCCTTGAATATTTCTTCATCCGAGGATGAAGGTCCGATGGTACACACTATTTTTGTTTTGCGCATATTAAGCATTAGTTTATCATTCCCTCCTGCAGTGTCGTTAAATCGATAGTATCTTTGTTAATTCATATGTTGTTTCATCAAATTTCTTTTCTACGGAAACGGCTTCATTAAGGTCCATGTCAAAGATTCCGCTTTCATTAATTCCCACGGCTCTGTTTCTCTGGTTTCCGCATAATAATTTCACTGCGTAAGCTCCCATCTGGCTTCCGATTAACCTGTCGTAAGCTGCAGGTGCTCCGCCTCTCTGTGTGTATCCAAGGACAGAATATCTTGTTATTATTCCTGTTTTTTTCTCTATTTGCTCGGATATTTCCCTTGCATCACCGGCTCCTTCCGAAAGAATTATAATGCTGTGTTTTTTTCCTCTTGCTCTTCCCTGCAATATTTTATCGCATACTTCATCTATATTATATTCAATTTCAGGGATAATAACCATTTCAGCTCCTCCTGCAAGCCCTGCATAGAGTGCAATATCTCCGCAGTCTCTTCCCATAACCTCTATAACATTTGACCTGTTGTGGGATGAAGACGTGTCTCTGATTTTTTCAACTGATTCCAAAACAGTTGTAAGAGCTGTGAAAAAGCCCAAAGTATATCTCGTATATGGTAAATCATTATCTATGGTGCCGGGAATACAAACAGTATGAACACCTGCCTTTTCAAGCTGTTGTGCACCTTTGAAAGAGCCGTTTCCCCCTATTATGACTAATCCTTCTATCCCTAAGTATTTTATATTTTTTAAAGCTTTGTTAAAACCGTCTTCCTCCATGAATTCATCACTTCTCGCACTTCCAAGGATGGTTCCTCCTCTGTGAATAATATCTGCAACAGAGGATAGGTTCATTTCTATATGGTCTCCTTCCACTAAACCTTCGAAACCGTTATGAATTCCAACTACATTTATATTATTGTAAATCCCGTATCTTACAACTGCTCTTATGGCTGCATTCATGCCCGGTGCATCGCCGCCGCTTGTTAATACTCCTAATTTTCTCATAATTTCCTCCCACTCTCTATATAACTGCAATATTTTTTTCTCCAACCAATTCCTTCAAGTCTTTAAACAGTATTTTATCTTCTGTATTTACCCGGTATTTATTTGGTAAAACCATATTTGCTTTATCTTTTTCATTATAAATTATAACGCAGTCTCCGCCTTTGTGTTTGCATATACAATGAAACAGCTCTTTTTTTATATTTTTATAGTTCTCTGTATCCGTTACCTTTATATACAGTTTGTTTTGTTTCGTTTGTTTCTCATGCTCTTTTTTCAATTCAGTCACTTTATTTATAATTAGCTTTGGTGTCTCTTCTTCGGAGGCATCTATTGCTCCTTCAACCAATACTATATTGTCTTCATATAAAATATCTTTGCAGTTATCGTAAATTTTAGGAAAAATTATTCCTTCTACAGTTCCGTACAAGTCTTCCAATGTTATGAATGCCATCATATTGTTATTCTTTGTTATTTTATTTTGTTTTTTTATAATTATTCCGCCTATAACAACCCTGCTCCCGTCATACAGCACTGTTTCTTCATTAGCATCTCTTATTTCGGATATTTCATTGGAATTTGTTGTAGCATACTTTTCCAATATATTTTCGTATTCAGAAAGAGGATGTCCGCTTAAATATACTCCAACCATTTCCTTTTCCATGGATAAAAGGGCTTTTTCGTTATATTCAGGCAGTTCCGGCAGTTCATCCGCAATGTCTGCTTCTGTTTCCAATGAATCAAAAAGAGAAAATTGACCTTCAATATTTCTTTTCTTTTGAGCGACCACTGAATCGATTGTTCTCTCATAAATTGCCATAAGCTGTGAGCGTCTTACTTTTAAAAAGTCAAAGGCGCCACATTTTATCAATGATTCAATTTGCCTTTTGTTTAATACAACCGGGTCAACCTTTGTGCAAAAATCAGCGAAGCTTGTAAACTTGCCTTTATTTTCTCTTGTCTTAACAATATCTTGTATTACATTTGTTCCTACATTTTTAACAGCAGCTAAACCAAAGCGAATTTTTTTGTTTTCCACTGTAAATTTTCCCATGCTTTCATTAATATCCGGCGGAAGTATTTCTATTCCAAGTCTTTTGCATTCCCTGATGTATAGAGATACGGTACCGGTGCTTCCCATAATGCTTGATATTAGCGCCGCCATAAATTCAACCGGATAATAGGTTTTAAGCCATGCAGTTTCATAGGCAAGTGCGGCATAAGCCACGGAATGTGCCTTTGGAAATGCATATTTTGCGAATTCAACCATTAAATCATATATTTCATTGGCTGTTTTTTCATCAACACCGTTTTTAACAGCTCCTGCTATTTCAGGTTCCCCGTTTTCTTCCTTTTTCCCGTAAATGAAGTTTTGTCTTTCCTTCAGCATGACGTCCATTTTTTTCTTGCCCATGGCACGTCTTAATAGGTCGGAGCGTCCCATTGTAAATCCGCCGATATCTCTTACTATCTGCATAACCTGTTCCTGATATACCATGCAGCCGTAGGTTACATTCAGTATGGGTTCAAGTTTCGGGTGGAGATAGGTAACTCTGTCAGGAGCTAACTTATTTTTAATATATACGGGTATCTGCCCCATGGGACCCGGTCTGTAAAGTGCATTGGCCGCTGACAGGTTTTCAAATTCCGAGGGTTTAAGCTCGCTTAAAAATGCTCTCATGCCCGAGCTTTCAAACTGGAAGATACCCAATGTATCAGCATTTGCAAAAAGTTTGTAAACTTCCTTATCATCATAATTACAGCTGCTGAAATCTATCTTTACATTGTGATTGCGCTCGATTAATTCTATGGCATCACGTATTACTGTGAGAGTTCTTAAACCTAAGAAGTCCATTTTTAAAAGGCCTAACTCTTCAAGCTCAATCATATTAAACTGGGTTGTTATAACATCCTTGTTCCTTGAAAGTGGAACATACCTTGTTACTTCTTCCTTTGATATAAGAACGCCTGCCGCATGGGTTGAAGAATGCCGGGGAAGCCCCTCTACATTCATAGCTAAATTAATCAGTTTATTTACTTTTGTGTCGCTGTCATACAGCTCCTTCAGCTCCTTGTTTACCTCCAAGGCAGAGCTTATTGTCATCCCTATTGACATGGGTATTTTTTTAGCAATGAAATCCACTTCTCCGTATGGCATATTGAGAGCTCTACCCACATCTCTTATGGAGCCTCTTGCTGCCATGGTGCCGAATGTTATTATCTGAGCAACTCTTTCCTGCCCATACTTTTCTTTAACATAGTCAATAACCTCTTCACGGCGCTCATAGCAAAAATCAACGTCAATATCCGGCATGCTGATACGCTCCGGATTTAAAAATCTTTCAAAAATCAAATTGTATTTTAAGGGGTCAATATTTGTAATTTTCATGGAATATGCTACCAAGCTGCCAGCGGCGGAGCCTCTTCCGGGTCCCACCATAATATTGTTGTCTTTGGCATATTTGATAAAATCCCAAACTATGAGAAAATAATCCACATATCCCATCTGCTGAATTACACCGAGCTCATAATCCAATCTTTGCTGAATTTCTACAGTTATATTTTTGTATCTTTCCTTTAATCCCTCTTTGCATATTTTACTGAAATATTCTGATTTTTCATACCCTTTCGGAACTTTAAATTCCGGCAGATGCACAGTGTTAAAATCAAGCTCTACATTGCATCTTTCTGCAATTTTCGCAGTATTACCCAGGGCTTCCGCCGGAAATAATTCAGACATTTCCTCATAGGATTTAAGATAAAATTCGTCTGATGGGAATTTCATCCGGTCTTCATCCATTATTGTTTTCTGGATTTGAATGCAAAGCAGCACATCATGAAAGTAAGCGTCCTCCTTGTTTATATAATGAACATCATTTGTCGCAACCAACTTTATGCCTGTTTCCCTGCTTATTTTCAACAATGAATCATTCACGGATTTTTGCTCTTCCATGCCGTGATCCTGCAATTCAAGGAAATAGTTGTTTTCTCCGAATATATCCTTGTATAATAAAGCTGTCTTAACAGCTTCATCATAATTATCTTCCAATAAATATGTCTGTACTTCCCCTGCAAGACATGCGCTTAATGCAATGATTCCGCTTTTGTACTCCCTTAATGTTTCATGGTCTATTCTTGGTTTGTAATAGTAACCATCCACAAATCCTATGGAGCAAAGCTTGATTAGATTTTGCCAACCCTCCTGATTTTCTGCCAAGAGTACCAAATGATATTGTGACTTGTCGTTTTGAGGGTCCCTATCTGTCATTTTACGGGGAGAAACATATGCTTCAAATCCAAGTATAGGTTTAATTCCTTCTTTTTTTGCCTGTTTATAAAACTCCACTACTCCGTACATGCTGCCGTGGTCGGTTATGGCTAAGGAATCCATATTTAATTCCTTGGCTCTTTTAATCAATTCTTTAATTCTGCAGGCTCCATCAAGAAGGCTGTATTCCGTATGCAAATGAAGATGTGTAAATTTAGAATATTCCATAAATTAAAACTCCTATTACTCCTGTTCCAAGCATTACTTTTATAGGGTCAGGTTTGAACTTCCTAAGTATAAAAACGCTCATCGCCACTATTATTATTCCAACAAAATTAATATCGCTTAATTTCATGTTTAACAGGGTTGTTCCTTCTGTTTTGAATACAGTCAGCATTAGAATAGAAAGTCCTGCAGAAGCTATCAATGATACTACCGCCGGTCTCAGGCCTTTTAATATTCCTTGGATTGATGATAAATTTTTGTATTTAAAATAATAATATGAAAGAATCAATACTATGATACAGGATGGTGTCACGCAGCCGATTGTTGCTATTACGGCACCCGGCAAGCCTGCAATCTTTGTACCGACAAATGTTGAAGCATTTATTGCTATAGGTCCCGGCGTCATTTGGGATATGGTAAGCAGGTCAGCAAATTCTTCCACGGTAAGCCAATTATGTATTTCCAAAACTTGAGCTTCTATCAAAGGAAGGGCTGCATAGCCTCCGCCAAAGCTGAATAATCCTATTTGGAAAAAGCTTAAAAATATTTCTAAATATATCATTAAATTTCACCTGCCTTTTTAACGAAGTTATAATAAAATCCTCCAAAAGCCCCGCTAAGTATTATTATTAAGGCAGCATTTATATCAAAAATTACGGCAGCAATTAAAGCGATAACCATAATTGCAACGGAAACATAATTTTTGCTTTTTATAATATCTTTTGTCATCTTTATTATTACATCTATTATTACAGCAGCCACACCTGCACGCATTCCCAATAAAAGTGAGCTTATAATCCGGTTTTCTTTAAAAGATATATAAAATTTCGCTATTACAGTAATTATTATTAAAGGGGGAAGAACAGTTCCTATAGTTGTTACAAAGGCGCCCCATATTCCTGCCAGCCTATAGCCGACCATTATGGATGTATTCACTGCTATAGGTCCCGGTGCCGACTGTGATATGGCAACTACGTTAAGCATTTCTTCTTCATCTATCCATTTAAGCTCTTCAACAAACTTCTTCCTCATAAGAGGTACTATTACGTATCCTCCTCCAATTGTAAAAGCACTTATTGTAAATGTTGATAAAAATAATTTCCAGTAAAATTTAATGTTTTTTTTCATATAAGTCTCCGATTAAATGATTTATTCTCGCAGTCCTGCCGCAAACTTTATTTTGGTTCGGGTTAGGGCATCTCGCAGTCTCGCTGCACAATTTTATTTGCTCCTTGTGTCGCATAAAATTGGCGCTCGTTGCGAATGACCTACCGCTATTTTTTCTGCGCTTTGGCTTGAAAAAATAGGGTTAGGGCATCTACATCAATGGGGCGAATATTCTGAGTACAGTTCTTGCCATTTTTTTAATCCTTGGGGTGTTTTTTATATCTTCCATTACTACTTGCCTGCTTATTTTTAAAGCCTCCAATGTGCTTTCTTTCACCTGTTGGACGCTGTCTGTGTTATACATCCAAACTCCGCATTCAAAATGTAGGTAAAGGCTTCTGAAATCTAAATTTATGGTACCTACCACCGCATATTCATCATCAACAACAAATGTCTTGCCGTGATTAAAACCGGGCGTATATTGGTAAACGGAAACTCCTGCTTCCAGCAATTCCCCGTAATTAGACTGGGTTACGGCAAATGCATACCATTTGTCAGGTATGAAGGGAGTAAGTATCCTTACATCAACTCCTCTTTTGGATGCCGTGGTCAATGCAACCATCATTTTATTATCAATAATGAGATATGGCGTTTCTATATATATATATTTCTCTGCCTGATTGATTAAATTTAAATATACGGTTTCACTGACATGTTCATTGTCCAAGGGGCTGTCATCAAAGGGCTGGACGTATCCGTGGCATTCCCCGCTTTGGTCGTAAGTCTCGGGTCTGAATTTTTGGTAGTTTTCATCGTTTTTCCTGAGATAACCCCACATGGACAAAAACATTACCGTCAAGCTCCACACTGCATCACCTTTTATTTCAACACAATTGTCTCTCCAGTGCCCGAATTTTTCAACGGCATTAATATATTCATCGGCTAGGTTTATTCCTCCCGTATAAGCGGTTTTCCCGTCTATTACCGCTATTTTCCTGTGGTTTCTGTTATTCAGGCGAAATGATAAAATTGGTATGTAGGGATTGAAAACACTGCATTTAATTCCATATCCCTCAAGTATTTTATTATAGTTATGGGGAAGTCTTGTCACACATCCGAAGTCATCATAAACAACTCTTACGTCCAAGCCATGTTTTGCTTTTTCTTTTAGAATTTTTAAAATTGTATTCCACATTATTCCTTTTTCAATTATAAAAAATTCTATAAATATATACTTTTCGGCTTTTTTTAATTCTTCTGTCAAACATTTAAAAAATTCTTCCCCCGAGGGGAGAAATTTTGTTGCTGAATTATCGTAAACAGGACAGGATGAATATTGCTCTATGTATTTAGCCTGATTGAACGCAATTGTGTCTTCTTTCCTAAGATTAGCCAAGGTAACAGGATGTTGATAAAGGCATTCTTTCATTTTATCTATAATTGTATGCATTTTGTCTTTCATTTTGCTTGATAATCCTGTCCCGCCGAACATCAAATAAAATAATCCGCCAAACACCGGAAAAAGCATAATTGGAATAATCCATGCTATTTTATACGTGGGGTCGCTTTTTCGATTTAATATGTATAATACAACCATCACGCTGATAACCATGAAAATAATATCAAATATTAAGAAGTAATTGCTGAATCTGTATATCATCAATGCCAATGTTATTATTTGAGCCAAAAGTGCCAATGTAACCAAGGTGACTCTGCTTAACAAAAAGCTAATAATTTTTTCCATAAAGCTGCCCTTTTCTTTATATATTACGTAAATTGTATCAAATATTGAAGTATTTGTAAATGAATTTTATCATTGTCCACCCCCTTGCAAAATAATAAGGCTGCCGGAGGCAGCCTTTGTTGATTAAGCATCTCGCAGTCTCATTCACCAATATACTCTATTTGGGGACATTCCTCTTACCCGCGAAGACTTGCATGGTAGTAGAGGTGTGTCCCCATACCTATAATGTCGCATACATTGGGAATTCGTTGCGAATGACCTACCGCTGTTTTTTCTGCGCTTTGGCTTGAAAAAACAGGGTTAGGGCATCTTTATGATAATACGTTTTGTACGATTTGATCTTTTTGAGTTGTTGCTCTTTGTCTTACAAACCATATATATGCCGTAGATAATACTGCTGCCAATATATATGATACATTCCACGGTAATCTGAAACCGATTTGTGCGTTCAATATAAAGCTTAATGTTACGAAGAAATAGAATGTTCCGGGAATCAATGATACAAGATAATTCTTGCCGTTAA
>ENA-UOOK01002452-UOOK01002452.1-fermentation-metagenome-genome-assembly--contig:-NODE-2452-length-22838-cov-9.253347_pt1 | contig 22838 bp, 26 predicted proteins | sample MGYA00245777_ERZ724023 | MGnify/ENA primary metagenome ERZ724023 (study PRJEB28704, sample SAMN03018312) | fermentation metagenome | biome: anthropogenic terrestrial biome; feature: soil; material...
CGTATGGGAGAAAGAGTGTACAATGAACACGGTGTGTGTTAGGCTTAGAAGTAGAAAGCCCGGGACAAGTACATGAAGCCCCCCCTTCACGTGAAGGGGGGCGGCGCGCGCCCACGACGACCGAATTTTCGCAAATAGCACATAGGAGAATGATTATGTCAAAGAAAAATAAACGCTATACCAAGGAATTTAAAGAGTCTGTACTAAAAAGACTTGAGCCGCCTACAAACGATACTATAACCGACTTAGCCAAAGAGTTTAATATTTCAAGGGGCGCCATATATGGATGGATTAATGCGGCGGGCAAAACTCCCAGCAGTAACGCATCAAACAAATGGACCCCGAAGGACAAGTTTCATATCGTCTCTGAGACCTTAACTCTTACCGAGGTAGAGTTAGCAGCATACTGCCGTAGGAAAGGAATCTTCCCCGAAGAGGTTAAAGCCTGGAGGGAAACCTGCATTTCAGCCAATACACCTAACCGAAAGGACCCTTTAGTTCTTGAGCAAAAACTAAGGGAAGAGAAAGAACGTGTTGAGAAACTAGAACGTGAGCTTCGTCTGAAAGAGAAAGCATTAGCCGAGACAGCCGCACTATTGGTACTATCAAAAAAAGCCGAGGCGATTTGGGGGGCCCTAGAGGAAGACTGATCAGTGCCCCAGATCGCAAAAACATTGTTGAACTGATCGACGAAGCACGGGGAAACGGCGCCCGACTTAAGCCGGCCTGCGAAATTATGGGTATAGACATTCGCACCCACCAAAGATGGACCAAAGATGGTGCCGTTAAGGAAGATCAACGCCCAATCGCTAAAAGACCTACCCCAGCTAACAAGCTTACAGATGAAGAACGCAAGGAAATAATTGAAACCGTTAATTCCGAGAAGTATGCCGATTTGCCCCCCTGCAAGATTGTGCCCTTGTTAGCGGATCAAGGTAAATATATTGCATCCGAATCAACGTTTTACCGCGTGTTGCGCGAAGAGGAGCTTAATGCCCATAGGGGCGCAACTAGAGAACCTATTGTAAGACAGATAACCACCCACGTAGCGTCTTCTCCTAACCAGGTGTGGACTTGGGATATTACCTGGTTAAACGGACCCGTGAAAGGTCAATTTTTCAAGCTTTATATGATAATTGACATCTTTAGTCGCATGATAGTGGGAGATGAAGTTTGGGAAACAGAGAATGCCTTTTATGCTGAAGAGCTAATCAGAAAAGCTACTTTAGAACAAAAAATTCAGGGTCGCCCATTGGTACTACATTCCGATAACGGAAGTCCAATGAAGTCCGCTACCTTTCAAGCAACTTTAGAGAAGCTCGGTATTCAAAGTTCGTTTTCAAGACCTAGAGTAAGTGACGATAACCCATATTCGGAGGCCTTATTTAAGACATTAAAATATTGCCCTAAGTACCCTACTACCGGTTTCGCAACTTTACTGGATGCAAGGGTTTGGGTTGAGAAGTTTGTTTATTGGTATAATCATATCCATCTACATAGCGGGCTTAATTTTATAACCCCACACCAAAGACATACTGGCCAAGACAAGAAGATAATTATAAATCGAATTAAGGTCTACGAGGAAGCAAAGAAAAATAACCCTCACAGGTGGTCGGGGGGCATAAGGAACTGGTTTTTGCCAGAGACCGTGTCACTTAATCCGATTAATGAAAAGGAGGGTCAGCCTATAGATATTGATAGAAACTACCCCCATAAACGGGCCACCAGCTAGGAGGTACAAACTGCTTCACACGACAACTATCTTGACAAACTCCGTACCTCTGTCTGTACATCCAAACGTTTGATCCCAACGTCAATCATACGTAAATAACTTTCCACTTTTTCACGGTATTCGCTACTCTCGACCAATTTTTTGGAAATTAGCACAGTACCAGCTAACTTTTTAACTGTAGATTCAAAAAGTATCTCAGAGAAAACATTATATTCATTCATAAAAAAGGAAATAAAACTGCCAAGGATAATCTCTTTCACATCATCCTCTAGAAAATAATCCAAAACAGCGATATAAAGTCGTTCAGCAGGAACTTTCTTATAAGAACTGAGAAACTTTTGATATTTACTACCGAATGTTACCTCGGTACCTTGGCGTTCGTAAACCTTTTTGTCGTCAATATAATACCATTCATTGAGTACTTCTTCAGGCGTGCATTCAAACCCATATTGAATTTGTTTGCCTTCATGAATAAAAATGATATCAAATTCAGAAGCTTCTCTCACGCCTGTGGACAACATGAAGGGTTCTAGTTTGATCTTCATTTGCTCCTTAACTGCATCGATCTCATCATGTTCTTTCCTGTTAATAAATTGTGAAAAAATGTATTGCGCAAAAAAGAACATCGCGGATATAAAATTAGATTTACCAGATGCGTTTGCACCATAGAGGGCCGTAGTCTTTAAGAGATTCGTTTTTCCATCAATATTAATGACATGAGAAGGATGTTGAACATACGAGGTTGCCCGCAGATCCAATATTGCTTCATTTTTAAAGGAGGTGTAATTTTTCACTTTAAACATTAAAAGCATATGGATTCCTCCAAAAATAGTATTTACACTCTTATTATATCCCATTCCAAGAAAAAAACAACACTATCATTGAAATTTCCTAAAATAAAGTTGTTTTTGCGTCATTATTACCCTAATGAGATTAAAATAAACGATTATTCCGATCCGCCGAATCGGAAATATTTCTAATAATCCACCTCAAGAGAAACCCGTTGCAATATACTTTGCACATTAATAGCTCTTATTTCACAAGAATGCATCTTTTAGACAACTCCAAAAAGCTCCAAAAGTTCCCTCCCATAATTACCTCCACATCCCGCTGGATCTCCCGTGACCTAGCTTGCTGCCTGTACGCTGTAGAGCTGAATACTTATCCACTAGCACCTTACCGATAAGCTCCCGGGAATGGCTCCATTTATAAATTAGCCGATCCAATACCCTGGCATCATTGAAGTTCTGAGGAAGCAGCTTAGATCCCATGACTAAAATAACGATATAATCTTTGAGTTATACTTCCTTATAAGGGTTTTTGAGGAAAAATCTCAAAATGGCTAGCATAAATTAAAAAAGAGAGGTATAATATAAGAAAACTGTAGCGTATTATGCGCACATTTTTAGGGAGGGTTGCGAAATGCTATTTAATTATACTTTTAAAAATTTCCGTTCCTTTAAAGAGCAAGCCTCGCTGACGATGAAAGCAGGTAGACAGCGAACATTAGAAGAAAATCTTTGTAAAGTTAATAACTATAGGGTTCTGCCCTCTGCAGTAATTTATGGGGCCAACGCAAGCGGCAAATCCAATATCATCATGTCTCTAGCAATAATGAAGGAAATTGTTCTCTGGGGTTCCCTGGAAGTTCCTTCAAGAGAAATAAACATGCTAGAATTGTATCCTTTTGTTTACAATGATACTCAAAGCCCGATGCTATTTGAAATTGAATTTACAAATGAAGGTTTTCACTTTATCTATGGTTTTAGTATAATGACTGAGAAATTCGAGCACGGACCAAGAAGTATTATCTCTGAGGAATTAACAGTTATCCAAGGGGATAAAAGAACTAAAATTTTCGAACGTACTCCCAAAGGTGTAACTTTAATGAAAGACAAAAGGGCTTTGACTTTCATTAAATTTGAAACAAAGCTTTTACAGAAATTCGAGGACAAAATCAATATTAATCTCGCTGATACAGAGTTATTTCTGACGGGAGCTTTCAGAAGCACAATCAGCAATAGGCTTGCAGAGGCTGTATTGGACTTTTTTAAACATAAACTGGTTGTGGTTAGCGATTTTACATTGAAAAAAGCTAATCTTACCCTATTCCTGGAGGATTTTCCGGATAAAGATCTTCTTGTGTGGAACAGAATCCTTGATGGATTTGTAAAAAATGCAGATTTCGGCCCGCAAAAAATTGCTTTTAGACCCAGCAAAAAGGAAGATAAAAACTCTTCCGATACAGAGCTTGTTTCCATCTATCAAAGCGGTGAACGGAAGCTTCTGTTACCTGCTGAATTGATGGAATCAAGAGGTACGTTAAAACTCCTCGACTTTGCGATCCCTTTTGAAACACTTTTCTCGGATGGTGGCGTATTCGTACTAGATGAATTTGATGCTGCTATCCATCCTGAGCTCATCAAAGGGATTATTGCCCTTTTCAATGATCAAACCCTAAATAGCAGCTGTGCACAGCTTATCTTTACTACCCATAATCCGATTTACCTCAACAACAAGATTTTTCGTAGAGATCAGATTAAGTTTGTTGAAAAAGATAAAGACACCTTCGAAAGCATCATCTTCTCCCTTGCTGATTTTGGATCCGTGGATGTACGCAACGATCAAAATTACCTTTTAAATTATTTCAAGGGCAAATACGGTGCCTTGCCATTTATTGACTTTTCAAGGCTACTAGAGAAGGAACATAAACACAGGGAGGAAGAATAAATGAAACTTTATCGTAAAACGTATCTCTGTGTTTGTGAAGGACAACAGGAAGAATTATATCTTAAGCATCTAGCCTCTCTTTTAAAGAGACCTAGAGAGCGGATAATCACTTTCAATACAATTATAGGCCAATCCACTCGTCTAACAAAAAGCTACACAGAATATGATAGTGTTTTATTGTTTGATTATGACTTTGATCAAAAAAAATTTGAAGATAATATTGAGCTATGTCATAATCTCTATAAGCAAACCAACCCTTCTAAAAGGAAAAAAGGAAAGCATATATATCATGCTTTTAGTAATGTTAATTTTGATTTATGGTTAATCTTACACAAAGAAGACTATTATAAGCCAGTAACAAGAAACGATGCCTATATTTCAGACGTTCGACGCATTTATAATCTCGGAGCAAAGTCAAATATTAAAAACAGGGATATAATTGGCAAAATACTATCACAAATTACGCTGGATTCTGTGAGGGATGCGATTTTGAGGGCTGAAAAAATCAGGTTGGGAAAACTAGATAGCGACAGTAAAAAAATCGGCTCCTGCATTTATTATTCTAATCCTGACTTCTCAATTCATAATTTCTTGAAAATTGTCCTTGCAGATTGCGGTGAAATGTAACAACCTAAAGCGAACCGATAACCTCTATTCCATTTTACTTTTTATTATAAGGCAACATTGGGAAAATGCATAACAGAACTAGAATAGAGCAAAAAACCATAGGGGGGCTGGCACTGGCCAGCCCCCCTCTTTCTACTTCTCCAAAAAGCTCCAAAAGTTCCCTCCCATAATTGCCTCCACATCCCGCTTTATCTCTTCACTGGTAACCTTCCAGCCTGTGCTCTCCAAATCAGAATACTTATCCACCAATACCTTGCCGATAATTTCTCTGGAGTGACTCCATTTGTAAATTAACTGATCCAGTACCCTGGCATCGGAGTGCTGAGGCAGATAACTTAGCCCCAATAGCTCTGTCCGCATCCTGGTAATCTCCTCAATAAGACTAGGATTATTGAGGAACCACCAGCAACCAAAAGGCATCAGATTTCCGAACTTACGCGCTGCCACTGCCAGCTCATGCTGATTCTCCCGGGCAAGCATAGTCACGAGAAACTTGTTCTGGGGAAAATTAGCACATAAATATTCCACCGACTCAATTGAGCTCTTGCCCACACTGTCTCCTGCTAAAACCAGCTCTGGGTTTACCAGTTTCTTCACACCGATCATCATGGCAAAGGGCACATTCAACTCTCGGCTCACAGGCAAAATGCAGTTTTCAATCAACCGCGCCTGATGCGAATTTTCAGGATAGGCAAAGCTCGGTGGCAAGGACACAGCCATGTAGAGGGCATCCATCTTTCGAATCCACTCCGAGAGAAAACGGCGAACCTCAGCCAACGTCTCCTGGCCCAGGCCATTGTCCACATTATAACCTAACTGGCGGAGAGTAGAGATCCCCTGAGGTGTAGTTACAAGCAGTGGATCGATCCTAAGTACCGCCCGAAAGCGAGGATCATCTGCTACTCCCCCTCGCTCCCAAAAGCTTCGCTCTGTGGGATCGAAGGGATCATTGGTCATCACAGCTGTTTCTACATTTGAAGTTTCCAGGACCTTATCCACGTATTCTTGGGGTGAGAAGCTAGCAAAGTATTTCCTGTATTCCCCAAGGTCCCGGCTTTCAACATCTAACCCCAACTTTGCAAGGCAGGTGAGCACGCCCCGGCAGGCCTCACTGACTGGCGAGTGATCTAAAAACAGCGTCTGCCAAACTAGATCCGCCTGCTCTACTTTGCTAAGCTGCCAAAAAGCTGCCGGCTCCATGTCCACAAAACGCATGGTCTCAGCTACAAGGTAGTGGTATGTAAGGAGCTCGTCTATCCCCCACAGAAGCAGCCCCCCGAAGCCTGGAGTGTATAGATGTGTGTGGAGATCCGTAATCTTAGTTTGCGTAAGCGCTTGCTCAACTGATAAAGAAAGTTCCCTCTGATTCAAAACCAATACCTCCCTATTTTATTTTCCTATCCCCCCGAAGGGGGGGATATACTTAAACCAACTGAGCCTCCAGATCATAATCTAGGGCCCCGACAATCTTGGCGCGAGCGAACTTGCCAACTGGAAGTTCCTCTTTGAGGAAAATCACCCCATCCACCTCAGGGGCCTCTGCCTCCGAGCGGACAATAGAACCGCCATCCTCACCTGGTCCCTCGCTGAGCACCAAAACCTCTCTCCCCACCCGGCTTTGGTTATACTGCCGGGAGATGCTCCGCTGCAGCTCCATAAATGCTTGAGCACGCTCAAGTGCAAGCTCATTTGGAACTTGGGGATAAAGCTCGGCTGCAACTGTCCCCTCTTCCTGGGAATAGGTAAATACCCCGACCCGCTCCATTTTTGCCTCACTGATAAAATCTAAAAGCTCCTGGAAATCTTCATCTTCTTCTCCAGGAAAGCCCACAATAAAGGTGCTACGCAAAACTACCCCTGGAACTGAGGCGCGGATCTGAGCTAGTTTCCTAAGCAAGCTCTCAGCGCTCCCACCCCTGCCCATCATGGAGAGGATCTTCTTCGAGGCATGTTGCAGGGGCAAATCAATATAGCTGCACACTTTAGGCTCTGTTGCGATCACCTCAAGTAATTCATCTGTGATCCTGCTGGGATAAAAATACAGAGGCCGAATCCAGACCAGCTCCGGAATGCGGGCAAGCTCCCCGAGAAGCTCTGGTAGGTGACTTTTCCCATGAAGATCAGTGCCGTAGAAACTTGTATCTTGGGCAACTAAGATCAGCTCCCGGGCACCCTGCGCGGCAAGCCTTTGGGCCTCAGATACAATCTCTTCCATGGGCCTGCTGCGGTATGGGCCCCGGATAGAGGGAATCACGCAATAGCTGCAGCGGTTATTGCAGCCTTCGGCCAGCTTAAGCAAGGCTGTCGAGGGGGGCGTGGTGAGGAGCCTGGGCTCCTGGCCTGTATAGAGGTAAAGCTCGCTCTCTTCGGGCTCTGATTTTTTGCCTGAAAGTAGCGCCTCTGCTGTGGTAACAATTTGTGGGATCTGGTTAACTCCTAAAAAGCAATCCACCTCAGGGAGCTCCTGGGCTAGTTGACTCCTGTAGCGCTGGCTTAAGCAACCGGTTACCACCAAAGCACGAGGAGGCCCCTCTTCCTTGAGGGCCGCAAACTCCAAGATTTTCTCGATGCTCTCCTCTTTGGCATCAGTGATGAAGCCACATGTGTTGACGATGAGCAGATCAGCGTCTTTGGGATTATTTATGATTTCGTAGCCGGCCTCTTGCAAAAGTCCCAGCATCACTTCACTGTCAACCTGGTTTTTGGCGCACCCTAGTGACGCCAATGCGATTTTTTCTTTCATCCATCTTTAGGCTCCACAAAAAGAGCCTGTCCTCCATTCAAATGCGAATATTCCTTTGTCTCTTAAAACTCCTTTTCTACCACATCCTCCGGCCAGGAAAAGTGCTGCCCAGTCCTGAGAAGCTGTAGTAGACGACTCCCACCAAAACCGCGATCACAAGGGCTAAGGAGATGTACATTCCCCATTTGCCAGATTGATCCACAGTGAGGAGGCCTGCACAAATCAGGACCACAGGCCAGAACTTGATCAGAAGTGGCCAGATCTCAGCTGTTAAAATACCAAAGTTGCTTAAAAGAAAAAGCACCCCGATTGCCACCAATAAAACACCGATTAAAAAGTTCTTGTTCTCCATCTCAATCCCTCCTATCGCCGCCAGAAGAGCAACCAAGCACCTGCACCTATAAAGAGCACAGGCCACAGGTTGCGCCAGGTGAACCATGGTATAAACTGCTCTAGGAGCAGCACAACACCCACCACAATCAGAGCTGTGCCCACAGCTGTCCTTCTTTTAGCAAGATCTTCGGGGGTTTGTAAATCAATAACCCCGCCCCTCTGCCAGGCTGCCTCCTCAGAGGGAATAACCGCCCACAGGGCCAAATAGACAAAAATGCCTGTGCCTGCAAAACAGCTGAGGAGTACCCACAAGAGCCGCACTAGAAAAACATCAAGTCCGAAGTAAATGGCAAGGCCACCACAGACCCCGCCCACGATTCTTTGATCTTTTGAGCGATACAAGCGTTTCATCAACTACCACCTCGCATTAGCTTGCCTGCTTTAGCTGCATTCCAGAAATCTGGGATGCTAGAACCTCAATTGCTTTGTTCAGCTGTACATCAACAGGGTTGAATTGTTGCAGCTTCTCCTCACTGATCCAGCCTGTATATACACTCTCCCCTGTCTTGTATTTAACCTGCCAGCGTTCCTTGTCCTTATCCCGACTAATTACCTCAAGCTGGGACTCAGCTGGAACTGTAATTGTTTTGTCCCCACTTTTGAGCTCTGCCTCTTCCCTTGTCCACAGAGCCACAGGCAATCCCTCCTCCGAGAGCTCCTCTTCCGGCACAGGCACGCTTACGTGGGGCTCGATCCCCACCTTATTGATAGCTGTGCCACCTGCTGTTAGATAGCTCTGGGTTGTAAGAGAGATAGCGCCGCCACTGGCCAGAGGAAAGATAGTTTGCACCAGACCCTTGCCAAAGGTTTTGGTTCCCACCACTGTGGCCCTACCACTATCTTTCAAGGCGCCAGTGAGGATTTCCGAGGCACTGGCACTATACTTATTCACCAAAACCACCACGGGTAGCTTCGTGCGGAAGGAGACCTTGGCTGTCTTTTTGGTCTCTTTGCCCTTCTGCCGGTCGATAATATGGAGCACTTCTTTGCCATCGTCTAGAAAATAACTGGCCACATTTATAGCAGAATCCAGAAGTCCGCCTGGATTATAGCGCAGATCCAAAACAATGCCAGTGCCACCTTTAGCCTGAATCTCCCGCAGGGCCTTTTCCAATTGCGGTGCTGTCTCTTCGCTGAAGGTGGACAGCTGCAGATGATAAAGCCCTGGCTGCTCCTCTATTTCCTTTGATGTGACAGCGGGCACATTAATCTCATCCCGCTGAATTGTAAAGGGGAGCTTTTCCTGACCCCGCTCAATTGTGAGATTAACTGTAGTGCCCTTGGGCCCGCGCATCAGGGATGCTGCCTGATCTGTAGACATGAAACGGGTGGTTTTGCCATCAATCTGGGCGATGTGATCCCCGCTTTTGATCCCAGCGCGTTGGGCTGGAGTGCCGTCTATTGGAGCCACCACAATGAGTCTTTCCTCTTTATCAAGACCTATATAAAGGCCAATCCCATAAAAGCTGCCGCGGGTATCGATCATCATCTCAGAGAAGGCAGCTTTATCCATAAACCGAGTGTAGGGATCTTCTAAGGATTTGGAAAGCATGCCACCGATAGTTCCGGCAGAGAGATAATTTCGCATTAAGTCCATAGTGCTCACCGGATCCACATATTGGGTCTTCAGTAAAGCAATAACCTGCAGGGCGTCAGCAAGACTCTCTGCAGGTTTGGCTGTATTTGAATCTGCTCGGGCCCCCCTCATCGCCATGGTCCCCACTCCTAAAAGGAGCAGGGCCACAACCACAATTAGGGCTGCAGCCCGTCGTCTTTGTCGCATTAAGTCGCCACCTCGCTATGGCAACCAATTCATGGGATTGACTGCCACTCCGTTTTGTCTAACTTCAAAATGAACGTGGGGGCCGGTGCTTATGCCCGTGCTTCCCACCCGTGCAATTTGCTCTCCTCTTCTTACTGATTGGCCTGCTCGCACAGTGAGGGCTGAGTTATGGCCGTAAAGCGTGGAGATGCCGCCGCCATGGTCGATAATCACAGTGTAGCCGTAGCCATTAATCCAGCCGCTGTGGATCACCTTCCCGCTTTGTGCTGCCACAACAGGACTACCCTGGGGGAGGCCAATATCGATCCCACTATGCTTTCTCACCTTCCCTGTGACGGGATGCACCCTGCTTCCGACGAAAGGAGAGGTAATCCTCCCCCGCACTGGCCACATGAAACCACCTGTAGCCTTGGGGATGTCATCTGGGCTATTTCTACTTTGCAGGTTCCGAATCACCGATTCTAGCCTTTGGGATTCTGCCTCTAGTTCATCGAGGGCCTGTTCATATAGCTCCTTTTGGGACTGGAGCTCCCGCAAAAAACGCTCATGGCTCTGCTGGCGGGAGAGCAAATTGGCCTGCTCCCGGCGCCTGGCCCGAGCCAAAGCTGCAAGTTCGTTTTGCTGAGCTACCAGGGCCCGCTCTTGCTTCTGCAAAGAGGCAACTTGCGTTTCAATTACCCTCTGCTGTCCTTTAATCTCTGTGAACAATGTTTCATCTTGCTGGAGGATCCGCTTGATCAAATCCAGTCGCACTAGAAAATCTCCAAAGCTGCTGGATGTGAACAGAAGCTCCAGATAGCTGCCACTACTTGTCATATAAATGGCCCTGAGCCTGTCATTTAGTGCTCCTTGCCTGGCCTCCAGCTCTGCTTTTGCCCGGTTAAGATCCCGCTGTGTGCTAGAGAGGCGCACCTGGGTGCGAGAGATCTCCTGGCCCTTGTTTGCATAGTCCCGGTTGATGGTCTTCACTTGCTGCTGGCTTTGGTGGATCTGCTTTTGCATTGTCCCCAAGGTAGTCAGCACATTTTTTTCATTGCGTTTCGTCTCTTGGAGCTTCTTTTTGGTTTGCGTAATCTTGGACTTAACTCCAGAGAGCTCGTTTTTGCGCTGATTTACACTGGGGGCAGCTGTGGCTGCCTGAGCTAGAGCGAGGATTAATATGCAGTTTATAATCTTTTTCCTAGCTGTCATATTATATCGGGAGATGCTGAATATCTCCTTCTGCCCTCCTTTATTATACATGAAGATACTTACGAATGGAAATTCCACTAGCTAAAGCGCCTACTACCATCCCGAGTAGCATCACAGCAAAACAGACCTTGCCCACAAGGGCACCTAAAGGAAGCCAAGGCAGAAATGGTGCCAAGGAAATGATCCTCCCTGCCACAAACCCGTAGAGGAGATAGAGGATCACATTTGCCACAATGCCTGCCACAAGCCCCATCAGCATCCCCTCCAGTAAAAAGGGTATGCGAATAAACCAGTCTGTAGCACCAACCAGCTTCATAATCTCCACTTCTCTGCGCCTTGCAAATACTGCTAGGCGGATGGTATTGGTGATAATCATAATTACCACTGCAACCAAACTGATGATGGCAATTGTAGCCGCAATCCACAGGCCCCGGGTTAGGGAGAACAGTTTATCCACCCACTCCTGGCCATAATTTACCTGGGTAACGCCGGCAAGTTCCTGGATCTTGGTGGCAATTGCCGCTACAGTCTCAGGCTCCTTAAGGGTGATATTGAAGGAGTTGGGAAGGGGATTATCTTTAACTAAAGCAAAGACCTTTGGATCGTCGATCTGGGTTTGCAGTTTCTCCAGTCCCTGCTCTTTGGAAATATATTCCACCTTCTTAACTCCAGCCAGATCCGCGAGTTTCTCCTCTAAAGCACCTATTCCATCTTTTTTCAGTTCGTCTGAAAGAAAGACCCTAATTTCCACCCGTGATTCAAGATCAGCTGCTATATGCTCTAGATTCGCTATTGTGAGGATAAATCCTCCTAAAATCAGCAAACAGAGGGCAATAATTCCTATTGAGACCAGGCTCATAGCGCCATTGCGCTCTAAACCCCGGCTTGCTTCCCGAAAATGATAGCCCACAGTGGTTAGCTTCATAGACAATAGACTCCCCTTTGCTCGTCTCGAATGATTTGTCCGCCCTCCAGAGCAATCACCCTTCTTTTCATCCGATCCACGATCTCCCGGTTATGGGTGGCCATGAGCACTGTGGTGCCTCGTTTGTTGATCTCGCAGAGTAATTCCATAATCTCCCAGGAGGTGGCAGGATCAAGGTTGCCTGTGGGCTCGTCTGCCAACAGGATCAAAGGGTTATTCACAATGGATCGGGCAATGGAGATCCGCTGCTGCTCTCCACCTGAGAGCTCATGGGGCCGGGCAGAGAACTTGTGCTTCAGTCCCACCAGCTCCAGAGCTGCTGGCACCCTTCGTCTGATCTCCCTGGTTGAGGCCTCAGTAACCTCCAGGGCAAAGGCCACGTTCTCATAGGCAGTTTTGTTAGGAAGCAGGAGAAAATCCTGAAAGATTGTGCCCACGCTCCGTCTGAGCCTGGGGATTTCCCAGTTCCGGAGTCTGGCTACATTCTTGCCCCCAACTACGATCTGTCCCGCACTTGGTAACTCCCTGCGAATCACCAGCTTCATAAATGTTGATTTCCCAGCGCCGCTGGCCCCGACTAAAAATACGAACTCGCCTTTTTCTATAACCAAATTAATATCCCTCAGGGCCACAGCGCCATTGGGGTAGCTTTTGCTCACCTGGTACATTTGTATCATCGATCACACCTGCCCTGAATAGTTCTACCTTTATTATTTCGCGCAACAGGGGGCAAACCCTTCTTTGTGAGCATTTTTCCTTCTAAGCAATTTTTTACAATAATTCCTTTACTGCCCCACAGATCGCCTCCACTGTAAGCCCATACTCCTCAAGTAGTGCTTTGGGCTTGCCTGACTGACCAAAACGATCCCTAGTTCCCAGGCGCAAGATCCGTGTGGGTGCTGCCTCACTGGCTACCTCTGCTACAGCTCCGCCCAGGCCTCCCAAAGTATTGTGCTCCTCAACTGTGACGATACCGCCGGTCTGTTTGGCTGCAGCCACAACCAAATCCCGATCCAGAGGCTTAATCGAGAAGGCATCTATTACCCGAACCTCGATTCCCTCTTTGGCCAATTCTGCTCTAGCTTCTAAACAAGTAGCTACCATAACGCCACAGGTGATAATGGTAGCGGCTGACCCATCCCCGATGAGCTTGCCCCGACCAACAGCAAAGTTATCTTCCTCATCGTAGATGAGGGGCATAGCCTCGCGGCCCATTCGGATATAGAAAGGCCCTGGCGTTTGGATAGCCAGCCGCACTGCCTCCTCTGTGGCCCGGGCATCTGCAGGTACCAAAATCTGCAGATTCGGGATGGCTCGCATAATGGCAATATCCTCCAGTGCTTGGTGGGAGGCGCCATCTTCCCCTACTGTGATCCCGGCATGGGTTGCCGCCACCTTCACATTGAGGCTAGGGTAGGCGATGCTATTTCTAATCTGCTCAAAAGCACGACCTGTGGCGAAGATGGCAAAAGAGCTGGCAAAAGCAATTTTGCCGCCAAGGGCCAAGCCTGCTGCTGTGCCCATCAGATCCTGCTCCGCTACTCCCATTTGGAAGAAACGCTCTGGATATTTTTGGGCGAATTTCATGGTTTTCGTGGACTGGGACAGATCTGCATCCAGTACCACCAAGCGCTCCTCTTTTGCGCCCCATTCTACCAGAGCCTCACCATAGGCATCCCGAGTTGCTTTCTTTTCTGCTTGTGGATAATACTCTCTCATGCGCCTTCCCTCCCCAGTTCCGCTAGTGCCCTCTCTACTTGTTCGGGCTTGGGCGCTGTGCCGTGCCAGCCCACTTGGTTCTCCATAAAAGAGATTCCTCGGCCCTTAATTGTGTGGGCAATAATTATCGTGGGTTTTTCTGCGGCTTCAGCCTCAGAGAGGGCTCCAGCTATGCTTTGAAAATCATGGCCATCGATCTCGATGGTATGCCAGCCAAAGGAGCGGAAGCGCTCTCGGATGGAGCCTTTTAGTTTTACATCTGCGATCTCCCCGTCAATTTGTAGCTTATTATGATCCACGATTGCTGTGAGGTTTGTTAGCTGATAGTGGACTGTGGTCATGGCAGCCTCCCAAACCTGTCCTTCCTCCAGCTCTCCATCTCCCATCAGCACATAGGTATGCCAGCTGGCACCATCTAGTCTGGCTGCTAGAGCCAGGCCATTGGCGATGGAAAGGCCCTGGCCTAGGGAGCCTGTTGAGGCATCCACGCCTGGTGTTTTTCTACAGTCAGGATGGCCCTGGAGCATGCAGCCAAACTGGCGTAATCCCAAAAGCTCCTCTGGCGGAAAGAAACCCCGCTCTGCTAACACTGCATAGAGGGCAGGGGCAGCGTGGCCTTTTGAGAGCACAAAGCGATCTCGCTGGTCCCATTTTGGATTGTTAGGATCTAATTTCATTTTTTGAAAATATAAAAAGGTAAGAATATCGGCAGCAGATAGGGAGCCGCCGGGATGACCCGACTGAGCTGCTCCTATCATCTCCACCACGTGGCCCCTCACCTTATTGGCCACTATGCTAAGTTTTTTGTCCATTCTCCTATCTCCTTTTCAGCGACTTCAACGCTACTCCAGCGACCACAGCGGTCGCCCCAGCGAGCAACAACTTCTCCCTCCTGCTTAATCTCCACCACCTCGCACTGGTTTGGGCAATGGGGGCACTCAAAACTCTGTGCTTTAGCCTCGTAGCCTGCAACTGCAAGCCCTTTGAACTTGGTTCCTCCCCTACTTTCCACTTCCTCCTGGGCCAGTAGCGCTGCTCCCACTGCTCCCATCACAGAGTAATGCTCTGGTACGAAAATCTCCTGCTCTAGGGCAGCTTCAAAAGCCTTGCGCATCCCAGCATTGGCAGCCACCCCTCCTTGGAAGACAACTTTGGGGAGTAGCTCCTTGCCTTTGGCCACATTGTTGAGGTAGTTGCGCACAAGAGCGCTGCAAAGACCCGCCACAATCTCCTCTGTGGGATAGCCCAGCTGCTGCTTGTGGATCATATCAGATTCCGCAAACACAGCGCAGCGGCCTGCAATCCGCACGCCCTCCTGGGCTTTGAGGGCTAAAGCGCCAAATTCCTCAATTGGCACTCCCAGTCTCGTTGCCTGGTGATCTAAAAATGAGCCTGTGCCTGCAGCGCAGACTGTGTTCATAGCAAAGTCCACAACCACGCCCTCTCGCAGGATAATCAGCTTGGAGTCCTGACCACCTATTTCCAGGACTGTGCGCACAGAGGGTACCTGGCTTGAGGCTGCCACAGCATGGGCTGTGATCTCATTTTTCACTACATCTGCCCCGATCAGGACACCAGCAAGTCTCCTGCCGCTACCTGTAGTGCCTGCCCCTAGGATCTTAGGATTATCCGCTGCCAGTTCTAGCAGACCCTTTTGAATAGCCACCAAGGGTCTACCTTCTGTGCGCAAGTAAAGTTCCTTTGCAACCTCTCCCCGCTCGTCCACCAGAACCAAATTGGTGCTTACAGAGCCCACATCAAGCCCAAGATAATAGCCCACGGTTTTGCCTCCCTTGGCGTTTTTGTCGCACTAGCATATCCACAAAAGCCTCGAGTCTTGTAACAAGGCCAGCCTCGCCTGTGTGTTCGTCCAACACCACTGTCAGCACAGGAATATTTTCCTGGCTGCTAACTGTGGGCAGGATGCTGGCGGCTACAATCTCAGGCATACAGGTGAAGGGAGCTAGGTGAACCACCCCATCAAAATTGCGCCTGGCTGCTAGCACTGTGTTGGCCACAGTCTCCAGGCCATGGCCCCCCACCTTATGGTTCAGATAACCTCGGGCGAGAGCAGGGGCGCTGCCCTTGGGTTGGATCCGGAGGAAATCCAAAACGAGATGCCTCCGGATCCACTCTGACAAATAGATGGTGCGGTGCACCTCAACTCCCATCAGCCCCAAGCGCTCCTCTAGCTCCTGGTTGGTGAAGGGATCCAGCACTACATAGATTTCCCCAACTAGGGCCAGGCTCAGGCGTGGCTCGCCTGAGGCCAAAGCACGGAGCTGAGAGGTGCCCTCCTGGACTTGCTGCCGCACAGTGGCTATACTCGAGGCTCTGTCCAGCTTTGCCAAAAGCTCCCGCAATAGCCCTGTGGTGCTACCAGGGGTCCCCTCCCGGGGCCTGGCCCACAGGGAGGCCTGCCAAAGCTTGTCTACTGCCTGGAACTTGGCCCAGGCGATTCGCCCAGCCCGGATCAGGGCACGGGGTGTGACGCCGGTAAAAAACTCCCGGCAGGTGGCCATGAGGCTTCCCAGATCTCCCCCTGGGGGCTCGAAGATCAAAAAGCGGCACTCATAACCCAAAGACCTGAGGATCTCCCGCTGCACTTCACCATAATAGCCGAAGCGGCAGGGACCAACTCCCCCGGCCATGATAATAGTATCGGCTCCCCGCTCCAGGGCCTCGAGGTAGTTGCCAAGGTTGATTTTCAGGGGCAGACATGCGAATTCAGGTGCATGGCGGCTGCCCAAAGTCAAGGTCCGTTTGCTAGTAGGTGGAGGTGGGATCACCTCCAGCCCTGCCTCTTGGAGGAATGCTTTCATGGGAATAGCAATTGTTCCCATATGAGGAAAGGTCACCTTCATGCTGGACACCTCCGCTTGAGCATGTCCAAAAAGGCTTCCAGGCGCGTCTCTATGCCCCCCTGGCCTGTCTGCTCATCTAGGTTAAGTTCCAGTAGGGGCACGCCACAGCCCTGGGCCCTGAGGGCCATCAGCTCGCCGATCATGGCATCGGGGCCGCAACCGAAGGAGGAGAGATGAATGATCCCATCCACTTTTTCCTCAAGGTAGACAAGGCCTGCGCCCATAATTTCCCCCTCTTGTAACCAAAAGAGCTTTTTCGGCAACTGGGCTAAAGCTGCCTGTAGCCTTTGGGGGGAAAACATCTGGGGCGTGAGGGGAAAAATCTGTCTCTCTCGCAAAAAAGCGAAAAGATCCATGTTTAAAAATGAATCATAGAGCAGATATGGGTGGCCCAGAAGACCAATTTTAAGTCGCCCTTCCCCAAAGCTACAGCTGCCGCCAGCCAGAGCCTCCTGGGGCGTGAGCTTCTGCTCTTGCATCGCTCGGCGAAAGAACTCCTGGCTCCTTTGGGCCTGGGCAAAAGCCCGCCTCACCTCTCTCAACTTCGCGCCTAAGACCCCGGCTAGCTCCCGAAAAAGCTGTCTCTCGCCTCGCCTCAGATCCACAACTGGCGAGAGAAGCTTGGCTCCCAGTGTGGGTTCTACCATATCAGGGAGGCCCATCAGTTTGGGGCACAGGTACATTCCCGGCCCTTGGCTGATTGTCCGTGGCAAAAAAAGGGCAGCTACCCTGTCTTCTACAGCTGCCAGATGCCCATAGCAAATCTTCACCGGTAAGCAGGCCTCATCTAGGGCCAGGCTCACGCCCCGGTTTAGAATTGCCTTGTTTGTGGGAGGCGAGAGCACAACTTCGTGCCCTAAAGCTTCCAGCAGTGTTGACCAGAGGGGATAGTGATCATAATACAATAAGGCGCGGGGGATGCCGATCTTCATTTAGGCACTCCCCCCTGTCCCTCTGAATTTACTTCTCCAGTTTCCTGCCAATTCCTTCCCTGGGAGGGAAGATTTTCTCCTGCAAGGCGTAAAATCTCGGCTAAAGCTTTGGTTGTGATGGGCGCTCCCCGCTTTGCATCATCTTTTCTGTCCATTTTTCCCGGATCTCCCAGCCCAATTATCGGTCTGATCCCAAGTTCCTCTAGTGCATCCACTGTATCCCCATGGAGCCTCTTGCTATTTTGGGCCTCACCCTCCTTGTCCACGCTCTGGGAGACAAAATCTCCCCTTTGGGTGATAGAGCGATCAACCTCCACTCCCTGGCAGGGCGTGTGGGAGGCTACGGCCAACGCCCCAATAATCTGGAGTCTGGTCTCTTTGGCCAAACTGTAAATTGCCTTCTCCCCCGCTCCCCGCTTGCTTTTCCCCCGATCGTCGCACATCACCACCACCACCTCTCCTTCAGAGCTTAAAGCTAGTTGGGCAATCTCCTTGCCCGATAGAGGCGTTGGATTGCCAGCAGAACTGGAGATGGTTCGCAGCCCTAAATTTTTCGCTGCACACTCCACAGCCTCCTGGGCTACTCGATCCCCATCTGTAACTACGATTACTTTCTTCTTCATGGGCCACCCCCAAAAAATCGCCATAGTCCCAGGGCCAGGCTGAAGAGGGCAAGACGCAGTAGTCCCTTTCTCTTCCCTGTCCACAGGGCCAGGATTAACGGACCTGAAAGAAGCACCACAGCCGCCTCTAGAGCCGATGCCTGCTGCCAACGAACTGTTGTGAAGGCGCCAGCCAGCACAAACTCTTTGGGTACTGCCCCTAAAATAAGGGCCATGGCCACCCGCACAAAATCCAAAAACAGGGCCGCAATTAGCCCTATGTGCAGGAGGCTTGGGCCTGCAATCAGGCCTGAGAGTAGGATGCCGATCAGATCTATGCTCAGCACTGTGGCTCTCTCCTTCCTCGCCTCTAGTTTAGCCCCAAACTGTGCCCTTTTATCCCCATGCGCATATAATCAACCCCTGGTGAGAAAGCTAGATAAAAACAGGCGAGAGGAGGTGAACAAATGAACGATTGGCTCCGCATGCTCATCCGCCTTGTTGTGTCCGCGATTGTGTTGATGGTGGTTGCAGCCATAGTGCCGGGCTTTCGCTCCCTCTCTTTTACCCATGCCCTGCTTGCGGCAATTGCCATCGCAGCAGTCTCGTATCTGATTGAAACTTTTCTGGGTAAAAATGTTTCCCCCTATGGAAGGGGTGTGGTGAGCTTTATAGTTTCGGCAATAGTCATCTATCTGGTGCAGTTTATTGTGCCTGGTCTATCAGTATCGGTCTTCGGTGCGATTTTAGGTGCCCTAGTAATTGGGATTGTAGATCTGTTTGTCCCCACGACCCTCCGCTAACACAAACATACAAAGAGGCTGCCTCGGGCAGCCTCTTTGTTGTCTGTTCTATTCTTTGGGGCTGGCGACCAGGGCCATCAGAAAGCCGAAGATTACAGCTGCGGTAACTCCTAGGCCCACAATTTCAAAAGGGCCTGTAAAGAGGCCTATAATGCCAATCCGTTTAGCCTCAACTATGGCACCGGTTGCCACAGCACTACCAAAGCCACTTACAGGAATCAAGGCTCCGGCCCCTGCAAAATCCACTAGGGGCTGGTAGATGCCAAGCCCCCCTAAAATCCCCCCTAAAATCGTGAGGCTTACCAAAAGCTGGGCTGGGGTCCAGGTAGTGAGCTCCAGCACTAGCTGTCCTAAAGCACAGATGATTCCCCCTACAATAAATGCGACAAAATAGCTCAATTTTTCCTCCCTACCTTTCCAGAACTATCCCATGGGCGATTCCGGGGATGGATTCACCCTGCTGCCAGGTGAGGGGCGAGTGAAGTGCGCCTGTGCCCACCAAAAGCACCCGCTTAAGCCTGCCTGCTGCCAGCTCCCGGAGGATGTAGCCTGCTGTGATCACAGCAGAGCAGGCGCAGCCAGAGCCTCCTGCACCAAACGCCCCATCGCCTCCGAAGATCATCACCCCGCCATCTTGATAATTTGAGCCCAGCCTTGTGCCGCACTGCTCCAATAAGGCATTAACCAGCTGCATCCCCACTTTCCCCAGATCCCCTGTGAAGATCAGATCATAGTAATCTGGTTCTCTGCCTGTGTCCTCAAAGTGCTGGAGAATGGTATCTGCTGCAGCAGGGGCCATAGCCGCGCCCATATCTGAGGGGTCTTTGATCTTGTAGTCCACAACTTTCCCTACAGTTACTCCCTTCAAATAAGGCCCGTCCCCTCCTTTTGCATAAAGGAAAGCTCCGGCACCAGTTACAGTATATTGGGCAGAGAGCTTGTGCTTGATATTCAGTTCAATTGGGTAGCGAAACTGCCGCTCTGCTGTCTGATAGTGGCTTGAGACTCCCACCAAGACGTTTTGGGCAAAGCCACCGTCGATAAGAAAGCCTGCAAGCATGCCCCCTTCAGCCATAGTAGAGCAGGCACCGTAGAGGCCTAAAAAGGGCAGGCGCAGCTCCCGGGCTGTGAAGCTCGCCGAGACGATCTGGTTGAGCAGGTCCCCTGCCAAAAAGAAATCAATCTGGTCTTTGGCCAGATTCGCTCCTTCCAAGGTGGCATTTGTGGCCTCTATTAAAAACCGGCGCTCTGCTTTTTCCGCTGTCGTCTCGCCAAAGAGGGGATCGTCTATTTTCAGATCAAAATATTGGCCCACGGGTCCTGCTGCTTCCTTGGGACCAACTACGGATTTTGCGCCAATCAAAGCTGGGGGATTGGCGAACATGTAGGTGCGGTCACCTTGTTTTTTTTCCATGCCACTCCTCCTCTACATCCCCAAAAGAAACACCCGGATCAAGGCTATGGTAAAGCCGGTGATGATCCCGTAGACCAAAACCGGACCTGCGATAATAAACATTTTGGCCCCCATCCCCAGGATAAAGCCTTCCCGTTTGTAATCCATGGCTGCAGCTGTAACTGTGTTGGAAAAGCCGCTAATGGGAATGGCAGCGCCTGCTCCCCCTATTTGGGCTAGCTCATCGTAGATGCCAAGGCCTGTGGCAAGAGCCCCCAAAAGGATCATCACAGCCAAAGTGGGGGCAGCAGCCTCCCGGGGACTCAGAGCCAATTCTAAAAAGAGATTGTAGAAGATCTGGCCGATGAAGCAGATGCTCCCGCCCACCACAAAAGCCAGGGCCAGGTTGCGCCCGATTGGAGGGCGAGGTCTGTATTGTGCCACCAGCTGCCCATAGCGAGTGGCCCGCCTTTGCTGATCCTCCTCATCGCGAGGAATTAAGTTGCTCATCTCTACTCTACGTAAGCCACCTGGACGTCGGCTTTATATTCCACAATTTGGCCACTCTCAACCTCTGCAGTCATATTTAGAAGCTCTACCCCTGTAATGCGCTGATAAGACTTTTGGGCTGCAGCTACAGCCTCTTGTGCTGCCTCTTGCCAACTACTGTGCGAAGAGCCCACAACCTCTGCAATTTTTACCACTGTCATTTGGAAAACCTCCTTTTGTTTTTCTCTCCTTATTATTGAGCAGAATCCCTTTATTAATACCAACAGTTCCAAAGAGGAGGATACCCTAGCTAGGAAAACAATACCAACAATCGCAAATTATAGATCCCCGTTTCAAAGGAAATATTATAAAACTATCGAATATTAATATTAATAAAAACAGGGGGTGGTTGTGATAAAAAAATATTTATTCCTGGTTCTAAGTCTGATTAGTACTAGCTGTTTTGCCACGGAAACACTTTGGCAGGGAATACAAATTAGAGCTAACGGCTATCTTGCACGTTCACTGGAGCTTAGTTCCTACTGGGGTGGCGACCCCATCTCTATTTACAGAGGTATAAATGATCTGGGCATTGCTCTTTACAAAGATAAGTTGAAAGTCTCCTTTCAACTACCACATTCATACGAAATCCAGCCTGAGCGAAATGAGCAATACTATACAAATACGATTGCCCTAGAATATCGCCCAGGGGAAAAGACATTTATTAGCTCAAGCTTTTCTAAGGACTATTCCACAAAACTTTATCAGGTTATCTTGGGCTGGCGACAGTCCCCACGGTTTTCTTTTTCTACAGATTATCGCCAGTTATTTGAGGATTATTCTCGAACACAAGATCTCAACCTGCATTTAACATTATCTACTTCCCCCAAAAATCGCCTAGTTCTTGCCCTATACAATTCAATTGCAAAAAAACAAAACTTCGAGGATTACTATCGATTAGCTGCTGGTGCCAAGTGGGAATATCGACCTAATCTCAAATATAACCTGGCCGCTAGTATTTCTAATGATATGCGACCACTGTCTACCACCGCTCTAAATATTTACGCAAAACTTGCAGAAAAAAAGTATTATGCTTCCGTTAGTTGTAATTATCGGGAAATCAGATCTGAATTCTATGATTATACAACCCAGCTGCAACTTGGAAACCGTAAATTTTTGTTAGCATATCAGCAAAATTGGCATTATAATTTTTCCAAGTTAGATTCAATAGCATTCATTATAATTTTCCTTGATAATATTCACTTGCAACACGTAGTTAGCAAAGTAGTTAGCAAAAAAGATACTCACCCTTCCCTGATAACTCAATATAGATCTTCTACATCTTTGAGAACCAACCGTAGTTTAGGCCATAATCTCCGAATTGGAGGCCAGTTGATCCGAGATCAATACCACTTGCCTATGAAGGACAGTTCAACAAGGCTGGAAACTTCGTTAGAATATCGATTTTAAGCTTCCTCAAATAGAAGAACCACCATTTCAAAAAAAAGAGCGCAGTACATGGCGCTGAGTTGGTGTGTATATTCCGTTATGAGTGAAGATAAACCTGTAATGAACTCCTTGCTGGTTGCGCACTGAAATCTAAGCCCAAATAACTCTTTTTTGGTAAGAATGGATTAACACCTTGAAGAGATCCCCTCTGCCTTATCTTGGCTTTGCAGCTAGTTACCAGATAAGAAAAAACTGATGCATTGTTGCTATGCATCAGTTTTTATATTTCCACCGCAAGCGGTTTAATTCTTTGAATAGCGAGGAATCATTATGCTAAATAAAAAAAGACACCTTAAATGGTGTCACGTTGGCAAACCACTATATTAGGCTGTTATTCAAACCTAAATAATGATTCCTCCCAAAGAACTACAACCGCACATTGGAGATTATGCTATGGGGATTG
>ENA-UOOK01002456-UOOK01002456.1-fermentation-metagenome-genome-assembly--contig:-NODE-2456-length-22827-cov-70.651063_pt1 | contig 22827 bp, 19 predicted proteins | sample MGYA00245777_ERZ724023 | MGnify/ENA primary metagenome ERZ724023 (study PRJEB28704, sample SAMN03018312) | fermentation metagenome | biome: anthropogenic terrestrial biome; feature: soil...
TTATGGTATTGTTGGGACAAATTCATATATTGATGAGTCTGCAGATGCCTATGAGGACCTTGTGGAAAAGATTATCACGGCAGCAGAGCTGGAAACAACAATGAAAAGACTTCTTGATGAAATTGAGAAGACCAAGAGGCGTGTAAACGCTCTTGAATTCAAAGTTATTCCAGAACTCGTTGAAACTATGAAGTATATCCGTTTCATTCTTGAGGAGATGGAAAGGGAGAACACCTTCAGGCTAAAGAGAATTAAAGCAAGAGCCGGGGATTAATCAAGTTTGATTTGAACATGGTAGCTTGTGACGATAAACCGAATTTGGTTGAAAGAGCAATACTTAAGTTAGGTGAACCCAAAAACCAGGCACGCCTGTTACAGGTAGCCTGGAAAATCTCCCTTTTTATGATGATCATGGGGTTCATCATCATTATAAAAACAATTAGTCCCTAATTTATGTGACCTGAGCTTCAGGATGAGGATCATCCTGATCCAGGTAAAATTTCTGTTTTCATGGGATTATCCTAGCTTAGCATATTCTACTTAGTACAAACTTTTGCTTTTTAATAAACTATAATTTTAACAAAACACTGTTTTTAACAAATAATTTACATATCTTCTATGTTTATAATCTGTAGTTCAAACTTTAGAGATTGGGATTACAACTTTTTTGAAATTCCGGTAGACGCTCTCTTCGTTTCAATAAGGAAAGTAGTCACTTCACTTAGAAAACTATTTTAACGGCGAATATCAATCACTATATTTACATGCAAAACGAGGCAAAGCTTCTCCATATTACCGGCACTGTACAGGGAGTAGGATTTCGCCCTTTTATATACCTGCTCGCAAAAACCCATGGGCTCTCAGGATACGTAAAAAATCTAGGGAACTATGTGGAGATTCTTATAGAAGGAAAGCAGAAGAATATTGACTATTTTATTAAAGAACTACCTAAAAAGAAGCCCCCTCTCGCTAAAATTGTGGAAATCAAATCTAAAAACGTCCCTCTCTCAGCCTGGTCAAATTTTGTAATTGTACCCAGTGAGACTGGAGTTTTTGAAAACTCCATAATTCCTCCTGATACGGCTATTTGTGAACAGTGTAGGTCTGAGATTTTTGATCCTTCTTCCAGGTATTATCATTATCCTTTTACAGTCTGCACAAACTGCGGACCTCGGTACACAACAGTCAGAACCCTTCCTTATGACCGGGAAAATACTACGATGGCAGATTTTCCTCTTTGCTCGGATTGCAAAAAAGAGTATACTGACCCTCTAAATCGAAGGTATCATGCACAGCCAGTTTGCTGCCCAAAGTGCGGGCCAGAGATCTGGCTTTCGGATTCTGAAGGAAATGTACTTATAAAAGGATACGAAGCAATTGTCAGGGCATCGGATCTCCTTCAGCAGGGCTCAATTCTTGCCATAAAAGGATTTGGGGGTTTCCATATTGCCTGTAATGCACGAAAAGAAGAGCCCGTAAAGGAGCTTAGAAAGCGGTTAAGGCGTCCTGAGCAGCCTTTTGCGGTCATGGCAAAAAATGCCGGCGTTGTGGAGACCTTTGCAGAGGTTGAAGGTCCAGGCAGGGGATATCTAACTTCTTACCGCCGCCCTATTGTCGTGCTACCCAGGACAAAGCAATTCACCCTGGCAGAATCAGTTCCGTCTGGCCTGCACAATATAGGGGTTATGCTTCCCTATACAGCCACGCAGAATTTACTTTTTGACCGTGTACCTGATGCTGTATATGTTATGACCTCGGCAAACCTTCCAGGACGGCCTATGGTTGTCGAGAATAAAGAGGCTCTTGGGATGCTTAAAGGGATTGCCGATTTTTTCCTGCTGCACAACAGGGTTATTGCAAACCGGAATGACGATACAGTTGTCAGGATTGTAAACGGAAGGGCAGCCTTTATCCGGCGTTCCAGAGGCATTGTGCCTGAACCTGTAGAACTGCCTTTCGAAGTCGAAGCTTCTATAGGAGTAGGGGCTGAAATGAATTCTACGGTTACTGTGGCAAAAGGAAAGCTTGCCTATGTTTCTCAATATATAGGAAATACCAGTCACGTGGAAACCTTTAGGTATCACTCCGAAGTTGTCAGGCACCTTATCAGGCTTACAGGAATCAAACCTCTTTACTGGGGCTGCGACCTGCACCCTTCGTTCAATACAACCCATTTTGCGCTAAAGATGGGGGGAGAGAATATACTTCAGGTTCAGCATCATCATGCCCACATGCTGGCGCTTATGGCTGACAACTCCTTGCCCCTTGATTCTCGAATTCTCGGAATCGCCCTTGATGGGGTTGGATATGGCAGTGATGGCACAGTCTGGGGAGGGGAGCTTTTTGAATCTTCTTACTTTGGATCTGAGCGCCTTGGGCATTTACTTCCTCAGCCAATGCCAGGAGGAGACCTTGCATCAAAGGTACCTTCAAGAATGGTTCTGGGTATTCTTTCCGAAAGACTTGAAAAATCGGAATTGGAAAAACTTCCCCTTGCTTTTCCACAGGGAAATATGGAATTTTCAACTGTAATGAAACAGCTTGAAACTGGAGTAAATGTTGTCCGAAGCAGTAGTACAGGAAGAGTGCTGGATGCAGCTGCGACATTGCTTGGAATCTGTAACAAAAGGACCTATGATGGAGAACCGGCAATGAAACTTGAATCTGCCGCAAAGAAGAGTACCCATGTTGTCGATCTTCCTGTGGTCTTCAAGACAGATAAGAATTCAGGAGTTCCCATGCTTGATACCACCGAGCTTCTCCTGGGAGTATATGAACTTTCTGGAAAATATTCCTCGGTGGATCTTGCTTTTGCGGTTGAGGAATGCCTTGCAAAGGGAATCTCAGAGCTTTCTGTGTCGCTTGCAGCAAAAAGGGGGCTTGAAATGATAGGTTTGAGTGGCGGGGTTGCCTACAATGATCATATTACCTCGTGCATTGCAGAAACGGTTAAAGAAGCAGGGTTTGAATTTCTGGCTCACCTCAAGGTCCCCTGTGGAGATGGATGTATCTCGTTTGGGCAGGCTCTTGCGGCAGGACTGAGAGTAAAGCCTGAGAGGTAGTTTTAAAACCTTTCTACTGACTGGTAATAAATTACTCTGTGTGAAAGTTTACATTTGTTGCAGAAAGTGCAATACTAGATTTTTTGCATTCTTGCATTTGTTTTTTATTTTCTAGTAATTTTTGAATGTTAATTTATCATCGTACTAAAATTTGATCAGAAAGACTGAAACACAAAATTAAATAGATAGTACATGCCTAAGATATAGGATAGGGAGCATAAATGGGGCTAGGCAGTGTACGCATCAGAGTAGTGACAAACAGGGATGAGATCCTTTGTCTGGGGGCAGAGGAGAAGGCAGTACATCTTGCCTTTAGACCTTCTGACAGGGATCTTTTTAGTCTTGTCAAGACATGTCCCGGAATAGAATTACTTCAGCTTCCTGCATCTTCTTATGAAGGACTCTCTAAGTTTATCAAGATGTACCTTGTTTCTTCAGGTATTCATCTGGTAAAGGGAGATGTCAGCGGGCACTGGCATGATCTTAATAATTATTTTGTGATACCGGCTTACGTTCTTGAAAAAATAAAAGAATTGAAAGTTCTGGGGAAAACGGAAGACGAAATTATTGGGGAGATTACAAATATGAGAAAAATTAGTCCTGATCTTATTCTTCACCTGCTTCACAGCTCATTCCTGGTATCAGGCCGTGAGCAGCCAACAATGAACAAAGTTTAAACACAAAGTTTTTATTTTATTTCTGGTAGTTTACAGGCGTTTCCACCATTTTCTTGAGGCTTTCTGTTCTTCGATCTGCCTTAACCCTTCTGATGCGAGTTTCTGCTGCATTTTGTATTTTCGGTTCTCCTCGCTAATCCTCGAAAATGCCTCTTCTTTGCTTGCTAGTGTTCCTTTTAATTGCTTTATAAACTCCTCTTTTTCTCTAAGCTGGACTGCCATTTTTTCTTCTCCTTCATAGGCTGAGAGCTGCTCCTCAAGCTTTTTTACTTTTTCTTCTGCTGTAACGAGTATAGCCTGCATAGTATTTATTTCCCTTTCTTTTCCGGCAAGCTTCTCTTCAATTTTTCTCATCTCTCCAGCTTTTGCAATAACCTCTCCAGCCAGGGTCTTAAGGTCTTTATCTTTTATAGAGATGTTTCCCATAAGTTTTTCTATCTCTCTTTCTTTTGCCAAGAGCTTTTCAGTAAGGGTTTTCATATCTTCTACATTTTCTCTGAGTTTCTCAGTAAGACCTTCTATTTTTTCTTCTTTTTCCTTGAGCCTGGATTCAAGGCTTCCAGCTTCTTCACTTTTATCAATGAATTTTTCCTGAAGGACTTGCAGTTTCGAATCCTTCTCAAGGAGATGTTTTTCGCGCTCTTCAAGTTCTATTCTTAGCCTATCTATCTCTTCTTCTTCTTCTTCTTCTTCTTCTTCTTCTTTGATTGAAACCTGCTCATCAAGTTCTCTTATTTTCTGAATTTTTTCCTCAAGCTTTGCTTCTAGGTTTTCCAATTCAGTTTGCTTGCTGTCAGGTTGGAGATCTGGAGAATTTATCTCTAAGCCTTCTTTAGAGTCTTTTTGACTCTCTTCTGCGTTCAAAGCCGGAGAAATTCCGTTTTTACTTTCTGAATTCTGCAGTTCTTTTTCTTCGATGAGCATACTTATCTGCCCTCGGGTATTTTCACAGATTTCAGCCCAGGCAAGGATGGAAGCTATAGGGGTTATTCTCTTTAATACGGGATCGCCTATCCTGCAGCCGTAGATTTTGCTTGCAATATGGCCTTCTAGTGTATCCAGGCCAAGGTTAGGGTCTCCCAATTTTGAGTTTGTCGCATTTCCCTTCTTTATCTTTCCGCCATTTTCTCTTATGCAATTTACAGCTTCAGGAAAGATCTCCCAGGGGAGGAATGGCTGCCTTTTAAGATTGTCAACATAGACCCCATCTATTTCGGACCTAGCTTCAAAAAAATGCTTTCCGCTCATAAGCGGAATCTTTGATGGATTTCCTTTTTTATCAAATTGGCTTTTTATTTTTGAGATAATAGGGTCTTCCATGCATGAGCCTCTTCAAAGTGATATCTGAAGTATATTGAACATGTCATTTTATAAAAGTTGTGTAATTTTGGGCTCTGTAGAAATCCTCTAAAATAATGAATTTTCATAAATTTAAACTGAGCAGCAAGATCTGAATGTACTTATCTTTTTTCGGCCTCTTTCATCTGATGTAGATAGGTTTTCTACAGAGCCTAATTTTGCACTTTACGGTGGGGAAAAAATAAAAATCGAAGTAAAATCTATTTCTTTATTGGTAATTCCGGGGGTGTGGCAGCATTAACTGTTTTTCTCTTTATTTCTATCGTTCAGAAGCCTATGTTTGATACTTATGTCAAAAGTCCCTTCTTTTCTTCTTTTCAAAGTTTGTTTGATGTGTTTTTCGTATGTTTGGTGTTGTGATTTCTTACTCTATCCAATTTAAGAATTATTTACTTTGTTTTATCTATCAAAATCAACGCCCTGCTGAAAAATCAAGGGCGTTGATTCTGTAAACGCCCTCGATAAAGAATAAACAGTTCAGGTCTTGTGAAGACTATCTGCAGAATTCACTGGTTTGCTGCTTAAAGGTTCTTTCTTTTAATCCTTATCCCTTCTTTTTTTATGGATGCCTTTAAAAAATAGCTCTTTAATTTTATCCAAATTACTTGATTTATTAAATGATAATGATTTTTTAATGCTTTCTTTATTTTTATTGAGCAACATCTTTTATTGAAGGTATTAATTTTTCAGATGACGGTTATTATATCTATTTTTGAATCTTATAATTGCTTGTTATGAGAATAGGGAAGATCCGGATTTTTCCTAGTATTTTTTCATATGCAAATGGAAGTTATTGAATCTTTAAATGCGGAGTATTTAGTGCGATTTATAAGAGGTGTCAAAATGGATGATTTGCCGGAAGAAGTCCACGGATTAATAGAAGAGCTGGATGAAGCAGCAGAAGATGAAGATCTGGATAAAATCGAAGAGCTCACTCAGGCGCTTTTAAAAACGGGAGTTGATGTGGAAGCAATTACTCTTAAAAAACTCTCTCTTCTCGTAATGGAAGGTGAGGAAGAAATGGCCCAGGGCTGGACAAGGGTGGCAATTCATGCAGGGCTCGATCCCTTTAAGATCCTTATTGGGGGACTTGCTGAGGGCATGACTCTGATTGGTAAAAAATACGAAATAGGAGAAGCTTTTGTTCCTCAACTTCTGATAGCTTCAAGCGCAATGTACGGTGGTATGGATCTTTTGGATCCTTATCTGAAACGGGAAGAAGATATGGCTTCAAAGCCGGCAACTGTTATCATTGGCACTGTTGAGGGTGATGTCCATGATATCGGGAAAAGCCTTGTGAAAACCCTGCTAAGTGCAAACGGTTTCAATTGCGTTGATCTTGGAAATGATGTCCCAGCTTCAAGGTTTATTGAAGCTGCAAGTGAATACAGGGCAACAGCAATCTCCATGAGTACCTTGATGACAACTACTATGGCTGAGATGCCAAGGGTTATTAGTATGCTTAAAGAAGAAGGTATAAGGGACAAGGTAATGGTGATGGTTGGTGGTGCTCCGGTAACAACAGAATATGCTTCTCAGATTGGGGCAGATGTTTCTCCCCACGATGCAGCCAGTGCAGCAAGCTGGTTAAAGTCATCTGTCTTTGGTTATCCGCCTGAATGTGCAAGATGGGATTGAACATTTATATGTTTTATTTTCAGAACTTATTCTTACTTTAATTATTAATACAAAAAGGAGATAAAAATGGTAGCCGAGATGACCTCAAAAGAAAGGGTCTTTGCAATGCTCAACCGAAAAAAGGTTGACAGGATTCCTGTGATTACAGGCTCTACCATGGTCAAGGAATATATCGAGAAAAGTGGAAGTATCTGGCCTGATTATCACTCAAATCCAGAGATGATGGTTAACACCGCAGGTCTCATGTACACCGACGCTGGACTTGACAACATTGTCGTACCTTTTGGTATGTTCATAGAGTCTCATGCTCTTGGCCTTGAAGTAAAAATGGGAAGAATCGATATCCAGCCCTCAGTACGGAGCTTTTTTAGTAAGCCAGAAGAGGTAAAATACGACAACTTCCTCGAAGATAAGTATGTAAAAGGCACTCTTGGTGCCATCACGCTGGCAAAAGAAAGATTCCCAGATGCAGCTATCACTGCTTTTCTTGTTGCTCCTGTGACACTTGCAGGCGACCTTATGGGAGCCGAGAACCTTTCCATGCTCAGCATTAAGTGCCTTCAAAAAGAAAAACAGATGCAGAAGATGAAGGACTGGATCTCTGTTGCCCTCGAGATTAACAGGATTTATGCAAGAGCCTGTGTCGAAGCCGGGGCAGACGTTCTTTACTATTCCGATGCATCCGCGTCTCCTAATCTGGTAATGCCTGAGTTCTACTATGAAATAGGCGTTCCGGCAGAAAAGGAACTCGGAGATTTCGTCCACTCCCTTGGCTGCCCCTGGGAACTTCACATCTGTGGAGATACTACTCCTATCATTGAAGGGATGGCAGCCACGGGTGCAAATTGCCTAAGTGTTGAGCAGGCTGTCAAGATGTATGAAGCGATAAAGATTGCAGGTGAAGTGCCTGTTGCTGGAAATCTCACTCCTCTCCTCATGGTAGAAGGCAGCGAAGAGCAGATTACGGGGGCGGTCAGGAACGCCCTTGACGACGGAGCAAAGGCAAGTATGCTTGGTTGTGGAACTCCACCTCTCAGCACTTCTGATAGGCTCAAAACCTGGGTCAAGGCTGTAGCTGATTGGTCAGCAGAAAAGCTTTGATCAGGTTATATAATATCTGGAAATCACTGTTTTTAAAATAAAACTTCGTAAAAACAGTCAAAGATTTCTATACTGACATAAAGGTGTCTAAAAGCCTGGATCTTCCTTTTAGCAATGCCTGAAACCTGGACGCCTTTATTTTACTTATTGTTTTAATTTACTGTTGTCTGGAGCGATAGCTATGGGAATAAATCAAGATAAAGTGAATAAAGTAATGAAATATCGCTGGGTAGTATTTATCATTTTGGCTCTAGCATACTTCTTCGTGTATTTCCACCGTGTTTCTACCGCAGTAGTTGCATCTGATATCATGGGTACATTCGGAATTGGAGCTGCATCTATTGGGCTTCTTGGTTCCGCTTACTTCTATGCATACACTGCCATGCAGCTTCCAAGTGGCATTCTTACTGATATCTGGGGTGTCAAAAAGACTGCAGGCATCTTTACCCTTCTGGCTGCCGCAGGAGCTATCCTTACAGGTGTTGCATCAAGCTTCACGATGGTTCTTATCGGAAGGGTGCTTATCGGGATTGGTGTGGCAATGGTCTACATTCCGGTAATGAAGGTTCTTGCAATCTGGTTTAAGAAAAATGAGTTTGCCTCTATGTCGGGGGTTCTGCTCGCAGTCGGAAACATTGGTGCGTTGAGTGCTGCAGGTCCTCTTGCCATAATGGCTGCGTTCTTCGGAGACTGGCAGAAGGTCTTCCTGATGCTCGGAATCTTTTCGGTACTTCTTGCAGTGGGCATCTTCATGCTTGTGAAAGAGAAGCCTGAGGACATGGGCTGTCCTTCTATTGCTGAGATTGAAGCTCAAGAAAAAGGGGAAAACTATGTACCTCCAAAGGCTGTTGCAATGATCCCCATGGGAGAAGCTCTCAGGCAGACCTTCAGCGCCGGAATGAAGTTCTGGCCCATCTCAATCTGGTACTTCTTCATGTACGGAAGCCTTATGGTCTACCAGGGACTTTGGGGGGGCCCTTTCTTCAGGGATGTGCTCGGCTGGGACAAAGCTACCTATGCGGGTATCCTTTCTGTAATAGCGATTGGTATGATCTTTGGCTGTCCGATAGCCGGTTACCTTTCGGACAAAGTGCTTAAGTCCAGAAAAAAAGTCTTGCTTGCAGGTACAGCCGTCTACATTGTACTCTGGGGTGTTATCTGGTTTCAGGCAGGAAACATTACAAGTACCACTGCTTATTCCGTCATTCACTTCCTCTTCGGATTCTTTGGTGGTTTCTTTGTTGTCTCCTATGCCCAGGTTAAAGACTGGTTCCCTGCGTCAATCGTAGGGACCGCAACAGGTGCATACAATATCTTTCCCTTCCTTGGTGGGGCTATCTTCATGACCATAACCGGGAAGATGATGGAAGTTAACAGTGGAGCCACAGCTTCCGTAGCTCAGTACAAGTCTGTCTGGTTTCTCATGTTTGTATGTATGATTTTTGCATTCCTCTGCCTTGTGGTTTCTAAAGAAAAAGGTTCAGAAGATATTGCAGGACCCGTAAAAGTTACTGATGTAAACGAAGTACTTGCAAGTTCGCAGAGGTAAAGGTGAGAGTTGAGCGGCTTGAAATCTCCAATATTCAAACAAGTGTTACAACAATAAAAAATTGAAGGTAAATGGTTCTTTGCTAAATTTTGCAGGAATAGTTGCTTTCCCAAAGCGTACAAGATCCTTGAATTAAAAATGGTTCCATATTCATCGATGTGTGCTAGATTGTGTGTGGTAAGTATAAATAGTCCCGCAAAAAAGTGAAGAGCTTCATTTACACTTTACCTTTTTAGGGTAAGGTGATTCCTCCTTTCAGAAAGAAAATGCGAAATTAAAGACATAAAACCGGATACAACATTAAACGCTGGTGGCAGTTTCTGTAATTTTATTTTACAGTCGCTGCCATCTATTCTTCAAAAATATACTCTTCAAAGATAAGTAATAATGCTTTTAATCTCTTTTTACAGTATATATTTTTCTATTTTCAAGTTTCTCTTTACAGCATAAATTTCTATTTTCAAACGCCTGTTAAATTTTGAAATTTATTGCTCTTGAGTTAATCCTTTATTTTCATCCCGGTCATTTTATTTTAGCATGAAAGTGCTTTCAAGTACTTTCATTTCTTTGTGCTTGTTATTCGAAGAATTTCATATGCGTTTTATTTGATTTTCTTTCGGATATAAGCTCCAAAGGTAGATGAAATATTCTTCAAGCTGACAGTCCCTAGGACAATCATTATAGTCCCTAGGACAATCATTATTATCCAGACTTGTGGAAGGCTTCTTTGTAACTTATATACAGAAAGAAAGTTTTGAGCTGGTTTCAGAGTTGAAGGAAATTTTTCAGATATATTTAATCTGAAAAGAGATATCATTTGCCTTTGTGCTTTATAATCTTTTTGATCATACAAAAATAATAATCTTTTTAATATAAGGAAACTATACTAATCTGCTAATATTACTGCATTTATTTATTATTTATTCTGAATAAATTTGCCTATTTTCCATCGAAATTTATGGCGTTGTTTTATTGTGTTTGAAGTTATTTCATTTTTAAGGTCATTTATAAACTATGGTGATCGAGATTGGACCCCTCATGCTTAATAAAAACAATTTTTTTCTCTGAAAAAAGAAAAAATGTACTGGTTCTCTTACTAAGAGAAGGACCTAAGAAGATAGATGAAATCAAGGATGCACTTGATGTTAGTTCAAGTGCGTTGATGCCCCAGATTAGGAAGCTTCTTAAATGGGACCTTCTTACCTACGATTCTGCGGAGGACGTGTATAAACTGTCAGATATGGGGGCCTTAATTGTTGAAAAAATAGAAGAATTTCTTAATATTGTAAATGTTTATGTGGAAAATCATGAATACTGGGAGACCCGTGATCTTAGTGAAATCCCCTATCATATGAGGAAGCGGATTGGGAATCTGACACATTGCGAACTTCTGGTAGCTGACCGTGATTGCCTTTTCGAGTTCCATCCGACTTTTGTTGACAATCTCATTAATTCCAAACATGTTATGATGACCAGTTCTACCTTCCAACCTCAAACCGTAAGTCTATTTTCAAAACTCCTTAGAAATAATTCCAAGCTATCTGTTGTGTTTACTGAATTAATTTTTGATAAATTTCTTGACGATTTTCCTGAGCAGTTCAGGTGTTTTCTGTCTCATGAAAATATGAGCATCTCCATTCGCAGTGGACATATTGGTCCTCTTACCCTTGTCGTCACAGATACCTTTATGGCCCTCTGGCTTTTTGACAAGAATGGAAGGTTTGATGGGACTACTTTGATAAGCTACGAAAAAAGTGCTCTTAAATGGGGCCAGGAACTTTTTACTTATTACTCCAGTATTTCAAATATGGTTTATATCGATCAAAATTCCGGAAAAATGGAAGTCACCGGATATAATATTACAAAGACTAATATTTTTTGATCAATTAGTTTTGAAGTTCCATGGGACTTTTTCGAGTTAGTTTTCGGAATCTTTTATTTTATTCGTTACCTGAATCCTTTGTTACTTCTTTGCTAACTTTTCGTGATTTATTTAAAGTATATTGAACAGACTTAGTAACAAAATTCAATGATAAACATAATATTAAAAATCAATAGGTTTTGTAATTGGTAACAATCTTGAAGATACAACTTCGGGGCTGAAGACTTTAGATATCGAATATTGATTTTGATGGATATGGATTCTTCTTGCTAATTCAGATTTTCAACCAAGAAATGCAAAAATCACTAGATTTTGAACAGAGTCATTGAACATGACATTTTATAACAATTGTGCAATTTTGCCGGAGATTATGTTTTTATTGTTTGCGTTTTTTACTACTATGCTTTGATAAATCTCCGTTGATGTGCATATAATTGATAAAATAATATTGTACTAAAACTGCCCTGACCTGAGACAAAACAAATTATCTCTAACAAAATTATGGTTTTCGAATGATTCCTTTATCTATATTTTTTATAAGATATTCTCAAAACACTCTCGAAGTTTTGTTGAAAATACTATTCTACATACTGATTTTTATTGTCTAGATCGGAATTTCGGAAAAATAAATACTAGATTATAAATAAAATTTGTTTTTAGATGATTTAGGTTATTATAGAAAAATATTTAATGAAGAATTTTTTACTATCAAGTGAAAAAAATAAGTTGATCTGGAGGATAAACTTTGAAAATAAGGGTTGTGAGTTCAAGAGAAGAAATCTTTACACTGAATCCAAATGAGAGAATAGTGCATCTGGCCTTCAGGCCTTCAAATAAGGATATTTTTTCACTAGTGGAGAACTGTCCCAAGATTGAGGTCATACAGCTTCCTAAATCTTACAGGCGTACAGTTTCTAAATCCATAGAAATGTTCATTGAAATGCAGCGTATCCAGCTCATTGAGGGTGATGTCTGGGGCCACAGGAAGGATATAAACGAGTATTACCGTATTCCCTCATCGATTATCGAGGAAATAAAAGAACTCAAAATTGAAGGCAAGTCCACCGAAGCTATTGAGGAAAAGGTCTCAAGAGAAAGTAAACTTAACCCTGAAATGGTTGCTTATATCCTTAAAAAGGATGTTACAGCCTGAGAGGCTGAAGCATTAGCTTTAACTTCTCTCAATTTATTTTTTATACCCTATTCTTTACTAATTTGTAATATCTACTTCTCCTATTACTTTTTATCTGGACAAAACAGCTATTCAAGTAAAAATCGGTATTAATTAACTGATTTTAGGTGGGCTGAATAGTTATCTTTTCTTTCCAATGTTAGTTTGCCTTCAGCTTTCTGCTCTTCCACACTTTTTTACTTCTATGACTTTTAGAACTTTATTATTGCATTATTTTCAATACTTTAAAATTTTTATTACCCTCCTATTTATTGTACTGTCTTATATTCTCTAGTAATTCTTTCCAATATCTTACGAATTATTATAGTATAGCTAAATAAAATCAAGTAAACTCTTAAAAACAGGAATTATCCTTTAAACACTTAATGCAGAATAATAACCAATAATTTTCTCGTAATAGTATTGCACTCACAAAAAGCTCAGTTTAAAAACCTGATGTAAATATTATTCTTTTTTAGATCTATTCTTTTTTAGAGCTTGATTGGATAGCCAGTTATTTATTGAAAGGCAGTTAATATGGATATGGGGACATTCTTGACAGCATCAAAATTTTCTGCTGAATTAACATCGGTGGTAACGGACAAACTTAAAACTGCACCTGATGAGTATATTGATGTTAGAATCTTCTTGGAGCAGAATGCGATCCTTGAAAAGGTAACAGCTGAGCTTGATTCAAAAGGGCTGAAGATCCGAAATGTTATTGAAGGCCCGGATGTACTGGTTACAGGCAGTATCGCGGTAGAAAATTTATACAAAATCAACACTGTCGCCGAGGTAGATAGAATCGAGCACGATCACATCCTTTGAGTGGATGATTAAATGTAAGCAGAGATTATTATTTTTTGCCTCCATTGTTAATTCTTTATTTCTTGCCAAATCCAATTTTATTCTTAAATCAGGAAACTTTTGGAGCTATTTCTTTATGATCATAGGCTTGATTATTCAGGATATAGAGTTAAGACCTACTATATTTATTTTTCAAGCCAGTATATCTTATAAATTGATTGATGCTATTCAAAGTTGTTAAACCTCAGAGGATTGAAGAGAGACCTTGTGAGAAAAAAATGAAAACAGAAAACATATCTATAATTATGCTGTGATAATTATACACTATTGATTAATTTTTCCACAAGGAATATGGAATAGTAGACTTTGTCGATGAAATAAAAAACGTTGGCTGCGAAAGTTTCAAATTTCATTGAAAATATAAAAACTGAAGAAGGTACAAAATATCCTCTCAGTCAATCCATTAATGACAGGATAAATGATAGATTAAAGTTTGCTATGTCTGAAGATCCGCTTTCTTCTAATTTTTAAGAAAACGTACAAGTCTCAAATTTGAACGAAGGTAATGAATCAACTTTATTTGGCATTTTAAACGATAATCCAGATGGAATTATAACAACATGGAAAGAACTAGAAGGTTACTATGTCATGCCAAAGATGAAAAAAGGTTCCTATTGAAGACTTGAACTTGAGATATACAATTACGCAAAAGAATTATGCAGAAAAATTGAAAAATATGTCAACAATTACGAAAAAAACAGATAAAATTTAAGACAGTTGCCTGTTTTTTTATTTTACTTGTATAAATATTCTCATGTAGAAGTTTATAAGAAGTTTATAATTAGTCAGGCTTGGAAAGATAATGTAATATTTAATCTAACTTTTTCTACTCATCTCCAATGTCGTCTTCCTACCTTCCAGATAAAGTAGACTTTGAACCCGTCCTTGAATTCCATGGCTCTGGTGGTTTCAATGAAAGCGGCAAAAGGCATCTTCATGGATTCTTTTTTACGATGCCTTATCTTGCGGATCGAAGAGATCTCAATGGTTCATTCGTATTATCAAAAATCAAAATTTCTGATACTGCTTTTTCAGGCAGTGTGTCAAATTTTCTACAAAATTACAATCTTAAGAGATTCTTGGATAAAAATACCATGTTTGAAGGTCAATTTTTCCTAAAATACACAAAAACTTGACTTTCAATTTACAACAAATTCACAACACTGCCAAAAAGTCAGAATCAAATAGAAATTCTCTAATATGAACAAAAATATGCAGAATACTCATGAACACCAATAAAAATTTAAATAAGTTATGCCATAAAATTTCATATGAGTTTTTAACCGATATTCTACATACATTTTATTTTGCTATATAATTAAAATATCAAACTTATACATATTAAAGATAACAACAATGAATAATAGTTACATGCTGGTCTTAAAGGGGTAATTCTTATGATAAAAATAGTTCGTTTTTATAAAAGACGAAGAGAACGTACTTTTATGATAGCTTCTCTTTCAGTTTTGATTCTGGTTTTATTAACAATTCCTCCTGCCGTTGCTGTTCAGCAGATAACAGCCGATTCAAATGAGAGTTTCAGTCACTCTTATAATACAAAATCTGTTTCTCCAGGAGATTTTGAAACAAGTGTTGGAAATATCACGAAAAAGGTAACTCTTCGAACAGATGCAACACCCATTGGTAATTTAAATTTTTCTGATAAAGTAGTTTACTTCTTAGACCATACCAGCGATCCAGCAGAAGGTAACTGGATCACTCTGGGGTACCCGTATGAGGGAAGAAGAGTTCAACTCCCTCAAAAAATAAAACTCACGTATAACGGCCCTAAATATATGGAGTACAGCGGAATATTAGGAACCTTAAACAAAGATAAAGAGGAATCTTATACAATAAAATACCCTTCAACTGCTCCTTCTTACACCACTCATCCCGTTTATCTTCCTGATGAAAATGTGACTCTGTCTTTCCACGGGGAAACCTCTTTAAAGGAACAGAATGTGGAGATTTATCTCTTAAAGTTAACTTCAAACTGTGCGCATGAGCTTCTTAATGCCTTGCTAGCAGGAGATATCAGTAGCGTAAGTGTTCTCTTCGAAGACTGCGTGGGTGGAAATCATAAAAAATATCTTACCCGGCTAGATAACTACGGTGATCTATCAGACTATGATCTTGGACGCTTCAATGCAGGCCAGTACTGTATAGTTATAGTTCGGCAAAATAATGATAATAGCATAACAGTCTTTTCTTCAACGGTTTTTGTGGTTACGGACTACGAACTTTGTATTTACTCTCCTGACTGTATAGTAAAAGGAGAGGACCTAGACATACGCATGATACTGGAAGAGGCTTCCGATACAACCGGTTGCACCTATGGGGCTGTGCTAATAAAAGAACAGGCCTACAAAGCCAACATAGAAATCAACTCTGATGGCACGAAAGCCGGGACTTCTGTTATAATAAATGACCTGAATATTATTGATGACTTTGACATTAATTCCTCAAACCTTGAGTCTAAGCTTTACAAGGACAAACTTCAGACAAATCTCCAGGCCCTCATAGGAACAGATGGGGCAATCACAATAGGGGACCAGAATAATCTGTCCTTTACCGCCTTTGACCTGCCTGTAGGTCGCTATTACCTCCTTGCAGGCGCATACCACCCTGATAAAGGGCTTGTAGGTCTTGCCCAGAAGGAAGTAAAGATTGAACCGAAAAAGCCCCCCAGTTCCGGAGGGAAAGGAGGGAAAGGAGGGGGAGGAGGAGGTTCTCCAGAACCCGCTAAAAATGTTGACTCAAAAGAACTCTGCCAGCAGTTTATCTCAAACGGCAAGAGGATAAAGTTTGAGTTCATACAGGATGCTACTTCTGTGAGTTATCTGGAATTTGGTGCTAAAAAGACCGCAGGCAAGGTAACTGCTATTGTTGAGGAGCTGAAAGGGAAATCTTCACTCACTCCTGCAGCGCCTGAGGATGTAATCTATAAGTATCTAAATATCTGGGTAGGAAGCGGTGGTTTTGCAACTTCAAATAACATTGAAAGTGCAATTGTGGGGTTTAGAGTAAGTAAAGATTGGATAGACAAAAACCACATTAATGCAGATACAGTAAGCCTTCAGCATTACAGCAAAGCTCAGTGGAACCCTCTTAATACGGAAAAAGTAAGCGAAGATGATGAGTATATCTATTTCGAAGCTGAAACTCCGGGTTTCTCTCCCTTTGCAATTACAGCCAGCAAAAATATCCTTGAGATAGGAGAAAAAGCTGGAGAAAACGAGGGTTCGGACATTCCAGATGGAAAACAACCTGACAGTTCAGAGGTTACAGGATCTGACATTTCTTCTAAAGAAAATGGGAGCTCCTGGTTAAAAATTGCTTGTTTCTTTATAAGTTTCCTTGTAATCATTCTGATTGGGATAGGTATACTGAAAAGAAACAAACCCGGTCGATGAGGATAAAGGTTAATGGGGAATATGAGAATAAAGGGGACAGGAGACATTATTCTCCTGTTTCCTAAATAGGACTTGTGTATTTGAAATACGAAATCAAGTGTAGTCGTCGTAGTGCCAATTTACAGTTTAAACAGTTAGGGACTTAATGTTGTTGATTTATCAGTTTAACCGCGTAAGTCTATACTATATTAACCCACTGGCAATTTCATTCTAGTCCACATCAGCGAGATTGTCGACTAGGCTACGATTTCACGTTCAATATCAGCCACGTTCGAGGGATATCTTGCGCATATTTTCCAGGATCAGTATACCCTTTTTTAATCTTGACAACCCTTTTCTTAAATCCTGCGGGACAGATGATTTCATAGTATTGACAACTTTCTCAATAATAGTTAAAAATCTTATAATTACCTATATTCTAATTTGGCTATTTATTGTAACCTGATTTCATACGCATTGGACTTAAGAAATAGAATTTCATACGCATTGGATTTCAGAATAGAAATATTTCCACAGATTCCAAACTTGCAGAAACATTTAATTTATACGCCCACCATCATCCGGATACCTTTCAGAAAAAGTAGGCTTTGAACCTGAGTATATAAAAGAAAAGTACAAAGCCTCGGGCGGGATTTGAACCCGCGACCTCGTCCTTACCAAGGACGCGCTATACCTCTAAGCCACCAAGGCACTGCTGCTCTAAGAGCATCTCCAAAATATCACAGCAGAGATATAAAGCTTTCGACTGGCGCAGCCATAGGGGTAAAATTCCCTATGACTGCCAAAACTTTTGCAAATCAATTTCAAATAAACTTAGATACTGGCTTTAAAAAAAGCCAGTATCTTTCATTTTATTGATCAGTTGAGTCTTACGTTTATTTCACGTTTATTTCACTTTATAAATTCCAGCGCTCATCAATCGGGAAGTACTCATTGATCCACATGAGAATATGGTTGTTGTGGACTATCTTGTAGGAGCGGGAAAGGACAGGTATTCCATCGAAGGTTGGTTCCCCTTCCAGGATTTCGAGTTCGCCCATATCGCGCCTGGTCTCAAGATTGTGGCCACGTAGGATCCTACCTATCGGGATGTCTGCCCGCATGAGTTGTTCCCGCATTGTAACAGGCATCCGTTCCAGAGGACAAAGGGATCTTGCATGGACAAAGACTGTATCCCCTGCAGAGAGCCGAACTATCCTATCGTTTATTTCACTGCCTTCTTGAACTCCAAGAAGGGCAGCCATCTCTTTGTCGGCTTTAACGGTGTGCTGGGACTCCGTTATTACGCTTACCTGTTTTCGGGTCATTATCTCCAGAAGGAAGGTCACCGAACCGTCGGTCCCACAGCAGACCCGCAGGCAGGTAGGAATCTCAAAACTCTTCAGTTTCTCCAGAAAATTGGTGCTCAAAAAAATACCTCAAGGTAGGGACGTCAGATAGTAAAGATTTTAAAACAGGATTGAGCTGTCAGGAGTCTTACTCTTTTGCAACTGCCTTTTTAGCATTTTTTACACGCTCTTTTGCCGTGTATCCGGTAGCCTTGTATAGGAAATCCCTGAAGGCCTTATTGGTTTGCAGGACAATTTCGTCATCAGTAATAGTTTTGTCTGAATTTGTGTCTACAGCGAGCATCTTATTCTCAATCCATACTTTTATATTTGACATAGCTCCATAAGAGGTCTCAAGGATGTCTCCATTTCTGGAAACCCCTCCTGGGAAACACTCCTCCATTACTGAGTAAATCCTGTCAATATCAGGCTTAAAACCGCGCTTTAATTTGTACTGTTGCATTGCTATCCTCTTATAAGAGATTTTCATCTCAGATAAAGCTTGTTTAGAATCGATTTGCTTAAAACCTTTCCCCTCATATTTCCTTACACTCTTCCTTACACTCCATATTAATCATGGAATGGGACACTTTTACCAGAGGAAAGAGATATTTTTCAGATTCTGTCTTTAATTTTTCAGATTATACATTGAGCCTATCCCAAAAGCCATTTAATTCTTAATCATCAAGAATTTTAGGATTGTTTTCATGATTAGAAACTCGATTGATTATTCGGAATACAGGATTTAGAGAAGCAATTTTGAGTTTTGGGATAGGCTCATTTAATAATTCAATACTACTCGTATTTAACATTGATTCTTTATTTTACTTGAGGTTGAGTAAATGAATAAATAAATAAATAAATAAATAAATAGATAAATAAATAGAAATTAAACCATTAAGCAAGTAAAAATATATCAGATAATTTAGTTTAAATAAATGGAAATTCTTTTAGAGAGAATTTCTACAAAACTCAAATAAAGTATCCGGTTTATAATAGATAATGGCTTTAAGAATCAACCATAAGAATCAACCATAAATATGATTATGCTTATCATAAGTGATACAGAAGAAAGATCTGATTATTTGTCTAACTTATCTAAACATTTATCCTAGTTTGCCTTATCTATTGCTTTAATATTGTACAAAAATAATACCTGTCTGTTTGACTAAATTTGCTTCTTTTTATAGAAGCTATAAACAAAAAATAAGAAGGAGATCCCAGGATGCATAAGACACTAAATCTGGAAGAGTTAATTGCTTCTAAGCAACTTGAAAAATTAAAATCTGGAGAAAGCAAAGATATAGAAATTGAAGAACTTTACGACCTTATAATTCCTCCAGGTACCGTTGTATCTATTATTTACGATATTGTTGAAGAATTCGGACTTGAACCTGTAACCAGGAAGATATTTGTAGGCGTAGCAAACAGCGAAGAAAGGGAACTTCTGGCTCTGCGCGGACCTTTGGAAAAGGTTCAGGCTGCTGAGAAATTCTTCTATGAAGAAATGAAGGACTGGATAGAAAACCCGTAATTCTCTGTTATACCGACATTTTGCGGCTTGAGTTTCGCTCAGGTTTTCTTGGTTCAAGTTGTCCTGACTTAAGTTTCCTTAATCCTGTTAACCCTGGGTTGAAAAACAAATTAAATATTTATTTTTAAAATAAAAGTTTAAAAGGAAAGTCATGGGCAGGAAGGTCCTGGTAATTTGGAACTGATACCTGTAATGCTTTCCCTCGAGAAATCAAATACTGTTACTCTACTTGTTTTATCATACATATCGAGTCTTGAGCCTGGCTCGATTTTTCCGATAACTGTAGCTGTAAGCCCTGCTTCTTCAAAGACCTTTATGCACTCTTCTGCCTTTTCCGGATTTGCAGTAAATACGTAGCCTGTTCCGGGGTGCACTTTCAGCCATTGTTCAAGATCTACGTCTTCAGGTTTCGGGACTTTCTCAAGGTCCACAGCAGCGCCAACTCCGCTTGTCTCGCAAAGCATTCCAAGGGTTCCTATAAGCCCTGGGTTGCTTATGTCCTTGCCTGCGGTGGCAATTTTTCGCTTTGCGATCTCCTGAGTCACAAGATAGATTTCCCTGATTACTTCAGGAGCTTTAAAAGAAGTAGTGTCCCAGCTATAAGGGGAGTTTGGCCCGATTTTTCCGTCCATATCATAAGCTGTAATTACAAGGTCTCCGGGCCTAGCCGTATCGCTCCTGATCACACAATCTTTCTTCACTATTCCAATAATGGCAACTGAAATGGAATTGTAATCCGTATCAGGATGGACATGCCCGCCTACAACCGGCACTCCGAATTTCCTGACTCCTTCAGCCAGGCCTTCCATGAGTTCTTTGCAGGCGGTCTCGGAGTTTGAGGAAGCTATATCAACCATAGCAAGAGGTTTTCCACCCATTGCTGCGATATCGTTTACATTAACAACTACAGCCCCATAGCCTGCCCACCAGGGGCTGGCATCCAGTAGCCTGCCCCATATCCCATCTGCTGCAAAGAGGATTACATCGTCTCCTCCTATATCAATAACTGCTGCGTCGTCTCCAAAATCAACGATTGCATTCTGATACTCCGGGCGGACGGTTTCGAAAACTGAAACAATGTCCTCAATTTGTTTTTTTCGGGTAACCCCTTCGAAGTTTCTTATCCTTTCTGCAAGCTCTTCTAGGTTCAATGTCAGGCTTCCTTTTGTTTTTAAATTGATACAAGTAGTCAGTAGTATAAATAAAAGCATATAAGTAATAGAGATACGAATATGAGTGTATCAGCAGTATCCTTTATTTCTTTTTTTCTTTGTTTCACAGAAGAGAAGCGACAGCTTTTTATTAAGTTCTTCCATTCTATTCAGGCAACTTAATATATTTTCAAATATATAAAAATCTCTTACTGATAAGTAAGGAGTGAAAAAAATGGTAGCAAAAATTATTGCCGATTCCTGTACAGGCTGTGGAAGCTGTGTAGACGAATGCCCAGCAGCTGCGATTTCCCTCAACGATGATGATGTTGCAGTTGTCGATGAAGATGAATGCCTTGACTGTGGCGCATGCGAAGATGCCTGCCCGAACAACGCAATCACAATAGAGTAACGCTTTTAAGCACTTTTTAAATAAGTTTGAGGGGCGGAGTGCATTTACTCCGTCGTCTCAAGTTTCTTATTCAAAACATTTAAAAACACTGATTAAGATGTTTTTTCTGTCCCAGTGCTAAAAATTACTGGTTCTACTGGCAAGATATTTTATCCCTAATTATAATCCATTTCAGGCATTCTGTTTTCCATTTTCCTTGAGGACTGCCCTTGCTCTTTCGATATCTTCTTTTGTCTGGATTTTTATGAGCTTTCTGCGCTCTTCACTCATCTGTGACATATCCTGACTAAGGAGCCCGTAAGCATCAGCTCTGCACTGTCTGCAATGACGCATCTGCAAAACATAAGGTTCGCATGCCTGTTGGACAGCTTTTCTCTCTTCTGCGGTAGGCGGCTCAAGGTTTGCAAAGGCTCCCTGGTTGATTAGGGGCATGATATTCATTATATAGACCCCGAGCTCGTAGAGTTTTTTGGCAATTTCAATTACATGTTTATCATTAATGCCTGGGATAAGCACGGTATTGACCTTGACAACCAAACCTGCTTTGACAGCCGCTTCAACGCCCTCTAGCTGGTTTTTAATCTGGATCTCTGCGCCTTCAACTCCTCGGTAAACCTTTCCATGATAAATTATATGGTCTACGATTTTTGCCTGAATTTCGGGGTCAATTGCATTTATCGTTACTGTTAATGTGGAGACTCCCACACGCAGAATATCCTCCAGCTTTTCGGGAAGTAGGAGCCCATTTGTACTCATACAGAGCGTGAGTTCAGGAAACTCTTTTTTTATCAGTTCAAAGGTTTCAAACGTCTCATTGTTAGCTAGAGGATCTCCTGGGCCTGCAATCCCAACAACCTTAATGAAGGGGTAATCTGTAATAATCTGCCTTGTCTTTTCAAGGGCTTCCTGCGGAGTAAGAACCTTGCTCGTAACCCCTGGACGGCTCTCGTTTACACAATCAAATTCCCGAACGCAAAAGTTACACTGGATATTACATGATGGAGCTACAGCCAGGTGAATTCTTCCGTACTTGTGTTGGGCTTTCCTGTCATAGCAGGGGTGTTCGGCAATCTTTCTCAGGAGCCCTTCTTCAAATTTAGGGCTGTCTATCTCGTTCATAGAATTGTCTTCTGGCAAATTTGCTCTCCTCCATTTGGAGTTTAAAAGTATAGCAGAACCTGAGTACAGGGGACTTTAGGATGTCTAACCCAATTTACGATGCACCCTTTGATATATATTATGAATCTCAGAAAATTTTAAGATAACTTCTGGAGTTCCTGTGGATCTAAGTTTTAAAATCTATTAAAATTCCCTTTAATCATATAAAAGCAAGGCATGATATAATAGGCTTCTTAGTGAATTATCTCTTAATTTATCTCTCAATGAATTTCCGGAGAAATCTATTGTGATCATCATAAATGTTGAAATAACAAGTATTGTCGGGATAAACGTTGTCAGACTTCCTCCCTCATTCTGAGAAGTTGTCCATTTCGCACCATTTTCCTTCCCCCTCCCAGACTCTGACTTTAAGCGGAAAACCAAACCTTTTCAGAAGACGGGAGTGAATATGCTGGCAAAGGTATTCTGAACTAGGGAATTCAATAATTTCATTTAACAGAACATGGTCATATTCTTTAAGAGTTTCCTTGATTCCTTTCTTCAGGTCGTAAAAGTCAATGACCA
>ENA-UOOK01002457-UOOK01002457.1-fermentation-metagenome-genome-assembly--contig:-NODE-2457-length-22826-cov-10.728427_pt1 | contig 22826 bp, 29 predicted proteins | sample MGYA00245777_ERZ724023 | MGnify/ENA primary metagenome ERZ724023 (study PRJEB28704, sample SAMN03018312) | fermentation metagenome | biome: anthropogenic terrestrial biome; feature: soil...
GGATGATGACTACTTCTCCTTCATATCCTTTTAAAGCTTGTACAGCAGCTTTTACGCCGCTGTACGTTATACCATTTACCTCCAATGAACCTTTATATCCTTCTAATAGATTAAGCATTCAATTCTCTCCTTCCCATTGCGTGTTTACCTTCTGTAAAACCACTTTCATAGGCAATATGGTCGAATGAGTCTTTGATAAGTCTGCTTGCGTTTCTTGACTTGGCTCCTTTGATAAAATCGCTATACTCTTCTTCTACTTCCTTAGGAGTTATTATCATAAGCGCTTTGCATTGTTCTTCGAGCTTTGATTTGATACCTGCCATAAAGCCTAACACATAGCTGTTATATACACCGGAGCGTTCTCCTGTTTCTCTCCATCTTTTATGTCCCTCTCTCTCCGCCAGTTTATGACCAAGTTTGAATAAGAATCTAAATACTTCTTTAGCCGCTTCTGCATCTGCACTATATCCATAAAAGGCGATGCTTCTTTTACCATAACTGAAACTCTTGCATCTGAAGTTATCTGCTATGATTGTAGCTAATTGGAATTTCCAAGCTTTACCGGCCCCAACTTCCTCAACAGCGATTTCAATCTTATCCTCTTGAGCCATTTCGCCTTCAACATCTATTGCAGTGATTCCGTGTTTTGCCATCAATCTTTGAGCTGTTAATGCCGCTGATTCCGCCTCTGCTGCACTTGGGTTATTTAGTGATAAAGCTAAGCACTTTCTGATTTTGTCAATAATCTTTTCATCCATTGTTATTTCCTCCTTGAGTTTTATGAGTTTTGAGTGTGATTTCTCATCTCTTGATAATATTATATAACATATTGATTGATAAGTCAAGACAAATGTTACAACAAAGTAAAAAAAAGAAGGGCTTTTCGCCCCTCAATTTATTAGGTTTAGCATTTATCTTACCTCCATGATATCTACCCTTGTGATTGAGTATCCTCTTTTATCAGCTTCGACCACTGCGTCCCAATAACTTTCTGCTGTTATCTCATCTACTTTTTTACCTCTGTAAATCACTGCGTACTTTTTCATCTTTATTCCTCCTTGAGTTTTTATAGTTTTTAAAGTGTTTTTAACTTCCTTCCTTAATAATATTATATAACATATTGATAGAAATGTCAAGTCTTTTTGGTAAAAAAAGTAAAAAAAAGAAGGGCTTTTTGCCCTTCAATTTATTTTACTATTTATCTTATTTGTTATTTCCTCTAATAGATATTGATTATCTTCTAAATATTCAATGACGTTTGGTTTCCCTTGGAGTTTAATAACCTCTCCTTCATCATCTGCTATTATTTCCCCGGTATCAATATCTACAAAATTAAACCAACTTCCTGCCTGCTGGATAATGCCATATTTCAATGCTACCTCTACCGTATCGGCTATAATATCAATTCCGCTATCATATTTTAATGTATAGAATCCAACTCGTCTATCTGGTTTACAAACTTTGGTTTTCACTATATTTATCATTACCAAGTTACCTGCAGGTGATTCAGCACTTCTTCTTAACTCATTCCCTCTTTCATCTATATATGCTCCCTTTTGAAACATTAGCCTTACACTGCAATTATGCTTCCAGCCTTTGCCTCCAGTTGTAATCATTCCACCATAAGGGCTGTTTATATCTTCTCGCATCTGATTTATTCCAATTAAGGTACAATTATATTTAGTACATAATAATTCTGCTTTCTTAGAGAATAATGTTAAAGCTGCTGCTATTCCGCCATAAGTCTTTTCTTCCATTGTTTTTTCATAGGCCTGAGCTGAAAGCATTACCCCTAAACTATCTATAACTACTAATCCTACCTCATCTGTATCTATCATTTGTAAAAGCATTTCAAATATCTGTTCTGCCGTTTGACTTTGAGGTTTTAATAGTATTAATTTATCAATATCTACTCCAAGCTTTTGCGCCCATTCTTCATCTAATGTATTTTCACAGTCGGCATATACGATTTGTTTTGGGCCTCTTGCCTTTATATAGTCCAGCCTTGATTGCTGTTCCTTCTTTTTCTTATCAATAGCCTCAAGTTCTGTTATTTCATTCTCCCATTCTTCTTGAAATAACTTTTGAGCATTTGCCACTATATCAAGAGCTGTTGTTGTCTTACCACCATTTTCTTCTCCAGCAAATTCAACGATTCTACCTCTTGGTATTCCACCATATAGCATATAGTTAGCTCTTGGACTACTGAATGGTATTTTCTGTGTTTTTATCCTTGGTATACCTCTTGCCGCAATTTCTTCCTTGTATTGTTTATTGAAATCCTTAATTAATATATCCAATTTGCTCATATTAATCTACCTCACATGTCAAATATTTTCTACTTGCTAAATAATCGCAGGTATGAACAAATTTTTCATCTTCCTCCTGTGGTTTCGGTAGTATCTCTTTACCTAATCGATAATCTAAATTCCATTGACCCATATGACTTCTTATAAGTCTTTGAATATTAGTTACTTGTTCTCTTAATTCATCCAAATCCCCACAATCTACCTCAAATTCAAAGTCTTCAAACTTCTGTTCAATAAAGTCTGCAGCATATAGTGGGTGCTCTGTTACCGTATAATTTGAACCATTATTTCCCTTTTTAATACTATCATGAAGTATTAATGCTGCTATAATTTCATCTTTTGGTAAATGCTTATTCTGTTCTAAACTTAATAAATCTTTAGCTATCTTAACAGCTGCTTTGGTATGCTTAATTAACCCTCCTTCACCTAAAGTATAAGCGGGGTGAAATTTTCCGGTTGTACTTGCAGGCATTTCAAAGAAATAATCCGGAGCCTCTTCTACACAATACTCTACAAATTCTTTTAATAATGCATCCTTGATAAAATCAATTTCATTTCTTAGTATTGCAACCTTATCCATTTTATCCATTATTGACCCCCTATTCTTCCCGAATCTACTCTTGCTACCTCATACTCTACCATACGTCTTGATATTACCTTCTTAACACTTTGTAGTGTTTCATTAGCTGCTTCCATTCGGAGTTTAATTTTATTATAAGCTCTTTGATAAGCTATATGGGCTATATATTCATTTTGAGTAGCTAACTCCGCAGCAGCCGTTTTATCTGCTATGGTTCCGGTAGACTTATTATAAATCTCATTATATAGCTCTTGCTTAACCGCTTTTGCAACATCTTCTTTTACTCCAAGGGCTTCTTGCGCCTCTCCTGTAAAATATAATAAAACTGGGATATTTAAAGTGAAATCATCTAACTCTCTATCGGTTGGAGGATTGGCTGTATCATTTAGGATATTACGAATAAATTCCATATATTCATCCAATGGTTTACAGTAATTGGAAACTAAACGGTTTACAATGGAATCCACTATATCACTATTGGTATCAATTCTCTTTTGTAATTGCCTTATTTTTCCAACTTCTATTTCGCCACTTAATGCTATTTCATTACCCTTTGCCATTAGCCATCTCCTCCCTCCAATATTCTGTAGCCCATTTCTTAACATTTCTAATAAAGGTATCTGCGTCATAGTCATAGAAGATTCTTTTCTTTCTTCCAGGGACTACAAAATGTTTTACTTTTGCTTCCTTAATATCTTTTACATTTAATGATTTAGCCCCTTCATCCCGAATTCTCTTTAGTTCTTGGATTGGAACAAATGCTGTAATATCATGCTCTATAAACCAAACAATTACTCCTGCTATTACTCCGGGGATTTTCGCTTTCTCCACCATTCCATCCCATTGATCTTTTGTGATTCCTGCATTAAAATTTAGGGTATTACCGGAGAATGCCTTACATTCAAAGTAATATTGAAATGGGTATCTATATACGCCAAAGTCGCATATATTTCTTACTCCAGCATAACCCGCCATCGGGTCGGGAAAGCGGTCAAGAGAAATATCAGAATGTTTTAGAAAGGCTTTTTTTATTTCCTCTTCAAAATCTTTTCCTCTACTTACTCCCACTACTTTCCCGCCTTTCTGCAGGATGTTTTATAATTACAATATTGACAAGTCTTCTTTGAAACATTTTCCGGCTTCGGTGGGGGTATTAATCTCTTAACATATCTATCACATTCCTCAATTTTTGAAATAATATAATCATATTTCATATCATCCGTTACTTCCAAGACAAATGCTTTCTTATCACAATTATCCCTATTTTCATATAGAAACATTACTTGGTTAATTCCAAAGCAGGTTGCATAAGCTGTTCCTTGAGGTATATGCTCTTCCGCTACCCCTTCTCGGGATTGCCATTTATAAATAGTTTCAGTCTTAATTTCAAGGATATAGTATTGTCCTTTGTATTTGATAATACCATCACATAGGAAGCTCATATTTAAGTCCTTATGATATAGCTTAGTTTCAAATCCTTGTTTCTTAACTATTTCTAAATAATCAAGACCTCTCATTTTTACAAACTTTGCAACATCTATATATTCGCAATCCATTCCAAAGTCTTTCATCTTGGTTATGGCACTTTGAATATGTTCATGTCGAGCGCTTCCTGATTGACAAATACCTACCAAACAAGCATTGCTTCTTTCATCATCTACTTCTGTTCCAGTCACTTGAAAGTACATATTTCTAATACAAGCCATTGAGGATGGTTTATAGCTTTTAGAAGGTTTACGTGCTTCAAGTGAATCTTGCTTTTCAATAGATGCCTTAAGGTCGGCCACAAATTGCTGATTTACTGGCATTTGTGTTGTAGCCGCCTTAATTAATCTATGGATATTTTTAAGACTCTGTCTCGCCATTGCCCATCACCCTATCATCCTCTAATAGAGCTACTATCTGTGTTATTTTTCCTGATGTCATCTTAATTGCTTTTTCATGCCCATACCATAATTCAACAACTTCTTCTGTTTGAGCTGAGATTTGAGATTTCAATAATTCAATATCAACACAGCATGTAAATGGTTGGAAATTCTCGCTTCCTTGGTATTTAATAAGCTCTGTACCATTACTTCTCTTACTACTAAATATAACTCCATCTTTTGTAAATGTTAGATACACAGCATTCTTATCATAAGTTGCTACGAATAATGCAAGTCTATCTAATAGATTTAGAACCGCTCCCTTTGGCAGTTTACAAACGCTTTTAAACTCTGTTTCAAGATAAGCATTAATTGCTTCTGATGGATAATCTTCGATACCTTCTAATTGAGAACCAAACACGATTACATTATTAGTACTGAATAATATCTTATTTCCGGATACCTGAACTGTAATCTTTTCTTCATCCATCAAAGCCAATAATTCCATAAGCTCTGCAGGCAATAATACCTTATCTGGGAACACTTTAATATCAGTACTGCATACTTTGAATGTATCTGTTGTAAGTACCTTGTCATCGAAATAATATCCAGTTAGACAAGGTATTTCCATTGTTTGTGCGAGGGCCGCCTTGTTAGCATTTAATAATACTTTGACTGTGGATAGATTGATTTCTGATTTTTCAACCTTCGTATCAAATTTGTATTCCGGGAACTTAATTAATTGTCCTTCTTCGTCAAGAGGTAATTCAATACTATATGTACCATTACCTTTAACCTCTAAGCTGTTCTCTTTTAAAGTAAGTGTAATTGTTTCTGTAGTAATCTTGGACACCAATTTACTAAATATATCCGCCTGTACAACCACATAGAAGTCGTCGCCTTCAATATCCTTCTCCATTACCTTTAGAGTATTTGTAGCATCTGTTGTAATGAGTGTAAGAACTCCTTTCTTTAATACTATGGCCATAAGTCCTGTGATGGGAATCATCTTATTATTAGATGCTCCTTTAATAGCCTTTGAAACCATTTCTTGCAACTTCAGTGTTTTGAGTTTAAGTTTCATTTGATTTGACCCTCCTTACTTAATTTTGAATTTGTTTATTATCATAAGTGTAAAACGTTTTTGACTTACCTACTGGTTTTCCATTCTCATACTTTGAAACAGCATAAACAACTTTATATGTTATTGGTAGGATTACAATTTCATATCCCGTTTTGATTAATACCTGCATAATCAGCATTACTACTAAATTATTTATTGGCATTTGCCCTAAGAAAGCTATTGGTAGGAAAATTAAACTATCTATTACTTCTCCCGCAAAACTTGATATGATAGCTCTCCATCCGAAGCCCTTATGGTCTATTGGATGCTTCTCTTTCATTCTCTTAAACACTCTATCGTTAATGAAGTCTCCAATCACAAATGCTAACAGTGATGCAAATAAGATTCTTGGGGTGCTTCCCAATACTGTTTGGAAAGCTTCTTGATGAGTCCAAAACGAAGGTGCTGGGGTTACAATAACTAAACTGAATACACTTACCATAAATAGGTTTGCTGCAAATCCCATATAACAAGTTAATCGACTCCATCTATATCCATATACCTCAGAGAATACATCTGATAAGATATAAGTTATAGGAAAGATAAATACGGCTCCAGTCATTACAATGCCAAATGGTAATAATACCTGTTTTGATGCTATTATGTTACTGATTAATAAACTAACCACAAATAATAGTGTTAGAACTAATTGTAAAAAACTGATATTTTTGATATTAGATAATTTTTTCATTCTACTTTATCCTCCTAATTAATAAATTTCTTTGGACTGCTCTTGGTATTCTTTAAACAATACCAAACAATCTTGTCTATTTTTTTCTTTGATTTCCAAGATTGTTTCATCTTGAAGTCCATCTTGGATAAAGTGATAAATGAAATCATCCCTGAATCCAATCTCTTCTGCATCACTTGGTCTGCAGCCATAATAAACTGTTTTAATATTAGCCCATATGATAGCTGATAAACACATTGGACAAGGATAGCCGGTTGCATAGATAACACATCCAGTTAAATCATGAGTTCCTTTTACTTTGCAGGCTTCTCTAATTGCATTCATTTCTGCATGAGCTGTTGGGTCATGGTCTCCTAATACTGAATTAGATGCTACTGATAAGATTGTTCCATCTTTATCAATTACGGCTGCACCGAATGGGCCACCTAAGTTTTGGTTCATTGTTTCTCTTGCTCTTTTAATTGCTAATTCCATTACATTCATCTTATTCTCTCCTTCTCTTTAATTTTTATTATTGTATTTTATTCGGTAACAATGATATTTTAAGGAGGTATTGGTTTTTTCATATAGGTGTTTCCTACCTTTCTTCATATTTTATTTATATAAAGAGGCTTTTTATCGCCTCATATATTATATAGAACTTTCTACTCTTTTATAAAGCTGGATCAGAAATATTATTTAATTTAAAAGCTATGGCCCTATCAATACAGGTTGCACATGTCCCGCAAGGGGTCTCCCCACCTTCGTAACAGCTCCAAGTTAATTCGTAAGGAGTTCCAAGCTCTAATCCTTCTCTAACTACTTCAGCCTTTGATAGATTAACTAATGGAGCTCTTAAACTTACCTTTTCATAGGTTCCAATATTAATAGCTTGTCCAATAGCCTGTGTAAACTCCTCGCTACAATCAGCATAGGCTCTTCCAGCTGAATCATCGGCATGGGCTCCTAAATAAATATCCACCATATCATGAGGATAAATAGAAACTGCCAAGGATGCCACTGCGGATAGCATTAATCCATTTCTAAATGGAACATAAGTGCTAACCATTCCTTCTCCATCTTTCGCTATCTGCTCGGCATAACTTTCATGTACTATCTTTTCTGTACTCTGAGATAACAGTGGACAGTTGCTATATTTGAATATTGCGGATAAATCTAATTCATAATGCTTTACTCCATAATATTCGGCTATCTTCTTAGCGCATTCTAATTCCTTGCTATGTTTCTGTCCATAGAAAACAGATACAGTTGAAACATTCTCAATTCCTAACTCGTCTATTGCTATTGAAATGCAAGTGGTAGAATCTACTCCACCACTGCTTAAAACAAGGGCTTTTTTACTCATAATAATTTTCCTCCTAAATTTTCTAAAATAGGGATAATCTCTTCGGCCCTGGGATATACTTAATATTAGAAGCCTTTTCAGATAAATATCTTAGATGATACCTCAGCCTTGCTTTATAATCAGCTTGTAATTCGTCTAAGGTAAAACCATACTTACTAATTGTCTTTTCAAAGGCGTCTTGATGACTTGGAGATAAATGGGAATAATGCTCAGGCAAGCGTTTCGCTTTTTCGCTAATAGCTATAATTCCAACATCGGTAGTTATATTTCCATTTGCTCCCGTCATTATCCAGCTTGTACTATCAGCGCTGGTTATTGGGTAAGCCTCAAGTAAACTAAATGATGTCATTCCAAATGCATGTACCTTAACTTTGGGATTACTTGATTTCATAATGATACTAAAACAACTATCCAAGAATGATTTCTTCGTTGGCATTGGTTTTCCTACCATACCTCCAAGGGCTATGTAAGGAATTGGTTGTCCATTATCATCTCTCCATTCAAGAGCTTGTTCTAAATAACGATAAGGTTCTCCGACGTGGAAAGTATATAAAAGACCTTCGGGCTTTTTCATTCTTGGTCTCATATATAAATAGTTTTCCCAAGTAGCCGCCGCTGCTTCCTCAACCTGTTCGGGAGTATGCCCTTTAATAATATCTCCAGGGATAACATCTATCTGCCCATATAATTCAATATACTCTGAATAGCTGTTAATGAAGCTGATATATTCTTCAACATCTATTGGCTTTTGTTTTGTCCAAGCTGTAAACGCTCCACTATCGATAAATAATTTTTTATTAACTGGTTTATTTTCCAATAGTTCAAGGAACTTAGAAAACTTCTGTCTTACATAAAAGTAACTCATTAAAATATTTCCTGGTTCATCAAATACTATATCCGTAAATGCTTCTGAACCTGCAAAGTATAAATCCAATACATCTACCTCCTCTCTGACTTATTATATAGAATTATTAATCTAATTGTAAAGGTTCGCCATACCATCTCTCGGTAATCTCTACATCACATTTACTTGGTACGGATAAATCTTTTGCTGCGTCTATCATTAATTGAGAGAATCTTTCTGCTACTTCCTTAGCATTCTCTTTTGGACATTCTCCTATTAATTCATCATGTACTGGTAATAATAATCTAAATCCTAATTCTTTTAACTTCTTATCATTACCGATTAAAATCATAGCAAGCTTTGTTTGGTCGGCTGCTGAGCCTTGAATTCTACTATTTACACATTGACGAGTTGCTTCTGCTATATATCCACCATTGTCCTTTATTAGAATTCCTTCAGCCTTGGCCTTAGCTTTAATAGCTTCTTTCTCTTTTCTACTGTAGGTTCTATTTAATACGTTGATATATCTTTGCTTTGTAGCCTCATCTACTTCCAATGGGCCATCATCAAATTCATCTTCATCGTCAAATAATGGGTCAAAGTCTTTTGGGACTCCTCCGATATAACTGAATTCATATGGTTCGAGTTGCATGTTTGGTAATCTTCTTTTTCTTCCCCAAACAGTTGTTACAAAGCCATAATCTCTTGCCATTGCTTCACTTTCTTCCATAAACCTTTTAAGTCCAGGGAAAGAAACCATAACTTTGTCATAAATTTCTTGCGCCTTTTTCTTAGTAACCCCTAAGTCTTCGGCAATAGCTGCTACACCCTTACCATAACAAACCCCGAGTACAATTGCCTTTGCGGCTTGACGCCTTTCCTTACCTTCGGGATTCCTTGTTCCATCTTCCCTAAATTCTTTACATTCATCATATGGCATATTATATGCGATGGAAGCAATTTCTACATAAAGGTCTTTCCCTTGCTTGTAGGCATTTATCATCTTTTCATCTTTAGACATATGAGCTGTTAATCTTGGCTCTTGGGCTGAATAGTCACTTGATAATAATACATATCCCTCACTTGCCCTAAACATTTGTCTTATCTCATCGTTATGGGATGGAATATTCTGCATATTAGGGTCAGATGAACTAAATCTTCCGGTATCTGCTCCTATCTGATTAAAGCTTGCGTGTATCCTTCCTGTTTTAGGATTTACAATGGTTGGCATTTTATCAATATAGGTACTTAATAATTTAGCTATTCCTCGATATTCTAATATAGCCTTTGCCACTGGGTGGTCAATCTTGGTTAAGACTTCTTCTCCGGTTCCTCTTGGTTTTTCTTTATCCACAGGCTTAATTTTAAGCACATCATATAACATTATTGCTATCTGAGTTGGGCTTGATATATTTACTGGATATTGTAATTTATTAGCAGCGCCTTTCTTCTCTCTATAATTATCTAAGGCTTCGCCAAATTTGTCGCATTCTTTATAGAATTTATCTTCTGCTTCTTTCAATTTAGCATTATACTTTTTGGATAACCTTTCTGCAAATTCAAAGTCGAATGCAATTCCAGTATCCTCCATCTCAGCTACTATATTTATCAATGGCATTTCTATATGATTAAATACAAAAGCAGGGCCAGTTAAATCTCTTTCAATACAAATTGGGTCATTCTCTGTTAGAAATGGTTTTTGAAATTGATATAACTCATAAGTAATTTCTGCATCCCTTGCTGCATATAAATATGCGGTATTGACTGGGATATGGGTAAATGGGATACCCTTGAATAAACTATCAAATGTAAATGCATCTCCTTCACCTTTTAAACAATATTTCTTATGAAGGGCTTTTAAGTTGTTTTCAGGCTCATTCTCATTTAATAATCTTGCTGCTATATATCCATCCCAATGAGGTATTAATTCAACTCCAAGTTGATTTTTAATTACTCTAATATCAAATTTAGCATTAAACATAATTACCTTAATTTTACTATCCACTATTCTTTGCATCTGCTTGGTTGCAAATTCATCTGATACCTGATTATCTATTTCAATTCCAGTTACATAGCTTACATGATGAAGTGGAATGTACACTGCTTTATTTCCAGTTGTATAAAGACATAATCCAGCAAGCGTACAAGTTATAGGGTCTAAGCTATTAGTTTCCGTATCAATTGAAATAACTCCCTGCTCAATGCAATCATCTATATATTTTTCAAATTCATCTTCTTCTCTAATAATATCATATCTATCAGCATACTTACCAAGGTTTTTATTTACCATTGCACTAATAGTTGATATTCGCTCCAATAACCCGCCTCCACCTTTAATTGAAATCCCTGCATTGGCTTTAGCTGCTCTTGAAGCTTTCTTAGCTAATAAAGAATCTCCCGCTCTGGTTGCCCTCGGCGGGAGATTGAATAATCCGCTCATTAAAACTTATCCTGATTTCCTACTGGAGTTCTACGTCTACCTGCGGGGCGGGAAGTAGGCGCTTTATCTTCTGTCTGAGCAGATGCTGGGATTCTTCTTCTACCTACAGGAGCTTCATTTGCGGGCTCTCTTTTTGAAGTTGAATTTCTTCTATCATTTCTTGGATTTCTTTCTGGCGGAGCTTGTTCTTCAACATCTTCTTCAAAGTATCCATTATCTAAGAAAAACTCCAATTCTTCATAGGATTTATCAAGAATAAGTGTTCCTAATAATTCCGGTACTTCTGGTAGGTCTTCTAATGTTACATCATCTGTATCCAATGCATATGTTTCATAAGTAGTTTTAGTATCTCCCTTTTTACCATTTCTTTCAATTTCAAACGGAGTGGATACTAAAGGGCTATATCTTGCACAAAGACTGGATAGTTTACTAAAGAATGTTTTTCCTCTATCCCAAATCTTAACTTCTTCAGATTCTACATCGTATAGGATTACGAATAATCTTGCAAGAACCTTGAACTTGGCCGCACATAAAGGACAATCATCCAATGGTTGGTTATATTCTCTTAAACAGTTAACATAACGCTTCTTACCATCTACTTCAATTTCATGTACTGCATAACCTTCAACATCATCAATTGTATTATACATAAATCTTACAGTTGCTACATCTTTGTCATTCTTCAAGGAGAAGAATCCTCCACCACCTTGACCTCCGTAATTCTCAACTTCGTTAATATTAAATCTTGCCATAATTTGTTTCCCCTTTCGTTTTTAAAGTTTTTGTATTAGTCAGCCTATCGGCTTGAACTCTGTGTAAATTAAATGATTTCCTAAATAACCAAATTGATATTCTTTGCATTAGCTTTCTTATCATCTGTCGAAATCCCTCCTATGATTATTATATAGAATTTTTCTTAGAATTCTAAAGCTAATGGCATTAATTTTTCTCTTAACTTCTTTCTCATATTACTTAGGGTCATGACGCTAACCCCCATCATCTTAGATATTTCGGAATTGCTCCACCCATTTAAGATTAAACTGCAATATTGAAGTTCTTTCTCAGTTAATTTATATTGAGTTAGTGTATCCATAATTTCATCGTCCTCGCAAGTAGCCGCTACTAAATCAAATCCATTTTCCACCATAACCTCATAACTATCTGAAAAGAATAAAGCCTTTCTCTTTTGAGTATTAAGTGCTTCTGTCTCCTCCCTAAATTTATTCATTAAGGCCATTGTAAAGTATGTACTGAAATTAGCTTGGCCACTTTTATAGGTCTGTAAGCATATGTCTAATTTCTCTAAGGAGAAGCTTACAATGTCCTCATTAGTAAGTCCATAATACTTGGTCGAAATATTGATAATAAGTTTGTATGTCTTTTCAAATGCCAAAGCCAAGAGAGAGGGGTTTAGACTCTCTCTGTAGGCCTCAGCTATCTGCTCCAAGCTCATATCACGAGTATCCTCAATTATTAGTGTTGAAAGCATATTAAGTGTTCTTAACATTTGTTTTCCCCCTTTAAAGTTTTCAGTTGGTTGAGTTTTCCAAGTTACTATTTAGATGCTTTTCCAGCTTGCTTATTCTTCTGGAATTCTAAGGAAGCGTCTAATAGTTTTGTTATCTTCTCTTTGTTTTCTTTAGTCTCTTCATCAAAATGAACTCTTGCATCAAACATATGATTCGTTTTCTTAAACGGTGTTAAATCCTGAACTGCCTTTGAACGCATCCATAAGGTAATACCATTTTTGTTAAAAGTAAAGGCCATATACATTTTACCATCTACTTTTAAACTTCTAAAGCTTGGTACAGTAGCTTCAAATACTTCTGTTCCTCTTTCTATAGCTAATTGTTCAATAAAAGCTTTTAATGGATGGTCTCCTGAAATACGCTCACGTTTTTTCTTTGGCTTTTTTTCCTTCTTCGGTTCTGGTGTATCCTCAAATTCTGTAAAATCAATTTGAGCTGGTTCTTCATCAGTAACGTCAATTACATTAACTTCCTCGGCAGGTTCTTCTACTGGTTCTTCGGTAGTTTCTTCCTGAGTAGTTTCAGTAACTACTTCTTCTGATTGAGGTTGCTCTTGCACTTCTTCGTCTTCCATAAGTTTCCACCAACGTTTTAATGTTGCAGGGCTAATTGCTTTCTCTTCACCAGATTCCAGCTTAATAATAACTTGCTTACCATTCTCGCTTACCAACTCCGCTACTTGACCGTTTCTTACTGACTTAAATTTTTTCATTGTAATACCTCCATAAAGTTTTTTTAGTTTGCAAAGGTTCTCACATTGCTATTATTTCCTTGCTTAATAATATTATATAACATATTGATTTAAAAATCAACAACTATTTAAAACAATTCTTGAAGATTTTCAAACTCCTCTTTTTCTAAATCATTAATGTCCTTTCCTTCAGGTACAATATAAGAAGTAACTAATTTACTCCCATTTAAAGCTTTCTTTAATCTTGCAGTGGCTCGTTGACCTGCAGCATCTGGGTCAAGTGCAGTTATTATCTTCCTACATCCAAGTTTTCTAAGCTGCTCATATTGATATTCAGTTCCTAATCCTAATAGAGCTACAGCTGGTTTTCCATAGACGTAACAAGTTAAAGCGTTTAGTATTGATTCACATATTATAACTTCCTTTGCACCTTTAGGTAATTCATATAATCCATAAATTGGTTTATTAACTCCTTCCGGATAATGGAAGAATTTAATGTCAACACTTCTTCTTGCTATAAATAAGGTATTACCATTTATGTCTCTTACCGGGAATGTTAAACATCTTAATACACTTTTGACTTTTCCAAACTTATCTTTCAATTCAAAATGATTGTCATATCCCACATCAAATTGTTCTATCACTTCATCCGTTAATCGCCTTTTATACATATAAGGATGATAATATCTGTATGAATCCAATTCCTCTTCTGTAATATAGTTGTTGGTTATTTTATTATTACCCCTTTGCAGGTCAAGTATTATATCTTTTCTATTTTCTATAGAAATTGTTAAGAAGTTCTTTATTAGCCATTCTCTTCCAAATACACCATCATCGTCTTTTCCAAAGCAATGACTTATCATCTGCTCCAAAGTAGCGGTATACCCGCAAGTAAAACAGTGAACTGTTCCTGCGGGCACCCCTTCTTTATTTACCGTTGATATACCACATGACGGTTTTCTTTCCTGACCTCCAGCATGAATTGGACAATTAAATTGTATATTTCTTGGCCCTGGTTTAAATTCTGCAAATCGCTGAATACCATTTAAAGCCAACTGTGTTTTGAGTTCATTTAGAACTTCCAGCTCTCCCGCTAATATTGGATTTTTATTTACATAAAACATTAAAACACATCCGTTCCATCATTGAAAGAATTTTTAATTTTATCAGCTTTCTTTTGTCTCTTTTCCGGCTTAACTGCATCTTCATTGGATGGGATATAATTGAATTGTCCTTTATCAATATCCCAATAGTAAATCAGTTTTCCACCATTTATACCATCTCTATGTTTCTTAATACCAAATTCAAGTCCTGCTCCGGTTTGCCTTAACGCTATTACTTTAGTAGCATTTTGGGCAATACCATCGCTATCCCTAATATTTTCAAGTTCTGGTGTTCCTTCGCTATCTGCATCTTTTACCCCGCCTCTATTTGATTGGACAACTACTAATATAGGTATTCCAAGTTCAATACTTAAAGCCATTAAATCCTCACTGATATTAGTCAAGGAAATTGTTTTATTATCTCCTTTTTTGTATCTTTCATCTGTAAGGTAGGTAATACCGTCAATTCCTAATATATCTAATTTATTAGTTTGACAAAAATGCTTTAGCTTAGTCACTGTTACCTTCTTTTCAAAATCCAACGGAGTTGCTACAATAAATGGATTCTCTTTTGTTTTTAAGTCATTAATGTACTGTTCATAATCTGGTTCCTCTTTACCCCAAACTAAATTCCTATTTGAGAAATTCTTTAATAAGGTATCAAATCTGTAACCTATTTTTGTTGGACTCATCTCAGGGCTTATATATCCTACTCTATTTCCTATTTGCCAAGCATGAGTTAAAGTCTTTGCCAATACCCATGATTTACCTTGGCCTGTTCTTGCAAATAAAACAACAAGCTCTTCACCTTTTGCCCATCCATTCAAGATGTCGTCAAGTTCTTCAAATCCGGTAGTTATATACCAAGGATTTTTTGCATTCATCTTTTCTAAATAAGTTTGGTATCTCTCATCGGCTTGTTTTATAATATCTGTACCTTCGCTGCTAGTAGCTATTTTTAAATTAGGTAACTGAGAATGTAAATATTCCACTGCATCATTAGCATTAGTCTTTAGTAGCTCGGCCACTTTCTGTACAACTTCAACTGATTTATAATATAGATGCTCCTCATATAGAGTATCCAAGAGATATTTATCTGTCTCCGTAACCTCTATAAGATTAAATTCATTAAACTTATCCAGAAATGTTGCTTTATCAGGTACTTTACCATATTTGTTAAAATGATTCATTATGAAATTAAATTCAGGTTCATAGCCAACAAAGTATTCTTCCGTAAGAGCATTCTTAGTAATTAATTGGATATCTCCGGTCTGTATTACTTTATTTAATATTTGCAATGTAATCATCTGATACCCCTCCTATCTGCTCCTACAAATTTAACAAGAGTGCTATCATTCCAAACCCTACTTGCAAGTCTATTACCAAGAGCCTCTTGCAATTCATCTTGATGTAAATTTCCTGTGTAAATATTGGATAGCTGATTTAGCTTTCTTTGGTCAATGTATGTAAGTAGGTTAGCATGGTCGAAATCTCCAAGTTTTGTTGCAGCTATATCATCCCATATAACCAAATCCACTGTCATAAGCCTACTTTTTAATGTTTCAAAATCTTCATCCTTCCGACTTATTCCCTCTTTAATTTTTGTAAGGAATGTTGGAACATGAATAAAGATTCCTCGACATCTAAATCCATTACCTGCCCATACACCATCGAAGTATTTTTGCATTAATTTTATTGCCCAAGTTGTTTTACCATTACCAAAGTTATGACTATAAATATAAACACTTTCTCCATTTTCCACAAATGCTATTATATCATTCTTGATTTCTTTTAGAGTTAGAAAGGCTTGGACATCTTCTTTAGATGGAGTTAATAAAACGCTATATTGCTTATTCCTTGGTATACCACTGTTTTGCATTAGGAAGTCCATTTCCATATACCTTATACAACTTGCATTGCATTCTGGACTTCCATATTTTCCACATGCTGATGTATACCAACATTTGTTTTTATCAAATATATATTTATACGCCATTAGTTCACCTCATTATTTATATGATTCTCCATAATGGCAATTGTTTTATTATATCCATCCCGTCTACGGGATATCATTAAAATAAATTCTTTGATATCCCTTTCATCTTCTGCCAACCAATATCCTCCTCCATCTGCTTCCTTTGAACATATTGGATAGGTCATTCGCAGTTCGGATATAATTTGTTTTAAATGTCTAAATGATAACCCAGTGAAATTCATAAGCTTTTTGCTTGTTATTGCATCTTCTCTTTTTTTAGGTATTAAGTTTAGTACCTGTTCTTGTATATCAGTTTTCATTTACTAAATCCCCCTTTAAGCTTGTTACCTATTATATAGAAATTATTCTGTTTTTATAAACTAATTACAGACAGAATAGGAACAATTTCTGCAAGTAACACAGCCACCTTCTACAGCAAGAGGTTCCCCACATTCAGGGCATTCAATCGTATGGATTTTATATTTTGTATCTGGTTCTATCTTAATTTCTGGTTCATTAGTTGCAGCATCTTCTTCCATATGATTAATAAGCATTTTGCCATCTTTTACAGCTTTTTCAAGTGTTCGTGCTATTGCATAGGGACAACTTGAGCCAGGGCTTACATTCTTACCTCTTGCTTTAGCTGCAGCATAGGATGGACAAACATCAACACTCTTTAATTGGTCAATAATACTTTCAATAGAAATCCCTCCACGTAGAGAATGAGATATTAATCTTGATACAGCCTCTTGATTACTCCTGCAGGTTCCACTACTTCCTTTATTTGTAAAAGTCTGAATGATATTTCCATCTTTATCCCAATTAACTGTTAAATAAGCATTTCCACATCCAGTAACTATCTTATATGTTTTACCAACACACTCTTCCGGAGCTTTGATGATTTCTCCTCTTTTTAGTTCTGAAGTAGCTTCTTCTTTATTGGTAGTAAGTATTCCAGTTCTAAAACAATTATCTCTAAATAATGTTATACCTTTCAGTCCATACTTCCAAGCTTGTACATATAGGTCAGCCACCTGCTCAACAGTAAAGCTTTCAGGAACATTTATAGTAGAACTAATAGAAGCATCAATATACTTTTGCCAAACTCCTTGGGTCTTAATTCTATCTATATAAGATATAGTTGTAGTAGTATTAAAATAATCTGGTAATTGGGATTCGTCTTTAAGATCGAATCTATCCATGAACTCTTTAACAATTGGAGTGAATACTTTATAGTATTTATCTTCACCATGTAAAGATTCCGTCTTTCTTGTATAAGAAATTGAATACATTGGTTCCAATGCTGTACTCACTCCTAACATTGTAGCTATTGAACCAGTCGGTGGTACTGTTAGGATTTGACTATTTGCTAATCCCTTTTCTTCAATTAACATTAGGGTTTCTTTAGAAGCATTGGTTTGTAAGAATTTACTTTGCATTACAGCTGATTTATTATATTTAGGATATACCCCATAAACATCTGTCAACTTTGCGGATTCTTGCAAAGCTGTATTAATTAATACCTCTCCTATTTCATTTGCTAAATCTAAGGATTTCTGATTACCATATTTAATTCCCATTTTGATTAATGCATCATGCCAACCAAAACACCCTAAGCCAATTTGTCTAAGTTCATTTACACATTTTTGCTGTTGTTTTAATGGGTGCAATGGTAATCCTTCATGTAGTACTTCGTTAAGAGCTCTTACTGCAATAGATACAGTTTGTTTAAATTCCTCTAAATTAAACTTTGCTTCATTAGTAAATGGATTATTGACAAATTCAGATAAGTTAATGCTTCCAAGCAAACAACTACCATAAGCAGGAAGTGGTTCTTCCGCACATGGATTTACTCCTGCATATTCAATAGAATCATCTTCACTAAATAAGTTCCAGCTCTTAATTCTATCCCAATAAAGTATTCCGGGTTCAGCCATGTTCCAATTGCTTTTAGCAATTAGATTTAGAATTTCTCTTGCTTTAACAACCTTAACTATTTCTTCTCCTGTGGTATCCCTTACATATTTTAATTCATAATCTTCATCATTTAAAACTGCTTTCATAAAATCATCTTTAATTCTAATTGAGATATTTGCCTTTGTTACCTTATCTGGATTATTTTTAACATCTATAAAATCCAATAAATCAGGATGGTCGCAAGATATGGAAATCATTGCAGCCCCTCTTCTTCCATTTTGACCTATCAATTCTGTTGTTAAAGAATATAAATCCATAAAGGATACGCTTCCGGATGTTTCTCTTGCTGCATTATTTATCTTTGCTCCCTTTGGGGCAAGATTAGAAATATCTATTCCAACTCCTCCACCATAGGAGAATGTTCTTGCCATCTCAGCTGCACAGGTAAATATTGATTCAAGATTATCTTCCGGTGGAGCCAATACATAACAATTACTGTATGTAATCTTTTTACCTAATTTATGAAGTCCTCTATTTGCTAATATTCTTCCACCAAAGATGAATTTCTTTTGTTTAATTATTTCAGCCAATTCTTTATTTCCGCCTGATACCCTTTCAAACCACTCTTCTAATGTCTCGTTCTCATATCTATATTTTTTATTCCAAATATCTTGAGATAATTCTTGCGGTAACCATTTATTTAACTCCATTTATTCATCCTCCTCTATTTTATATCATCAAATAAGCTTGGTAATATGAAATTCAATTCTGTTAATAGCATATCTGCAACTTCCCTTATCTGTGGGTGGGATGCCTTTGAAGTTCTTAATTTTAAGAAATGTCTCCACTCTCTAACATTGGCTGTCATAACTATTTCAGTCTTTAAGCTATTAGGTAGTACTGCTCGGGCTTCTTGCGGTGTACACCCTAAATTTAATAATGTAAAATAGTTATCTTCCGCTTGCTGGCATGCTTGTTTCCAAATTTCATACTTTTCAGTTCCTGGTTCTAAATATAATGGTTCAATAACAGTAATTTGTCCATCGAAATCACCTTTTGAATAATTACAATATCTTGTTGATTCTTGAGAATAACTTGCTATCCTATGACGAACCATTTCATGGGTAACCCCTCTATCGCAGATAAATCTAACAGAAAATGAAACATGCTCCAATACACTTTCGTGGCCCTGTTTGATAATATTAGAAATAAACTTAACTGCTGATTCATCTGTTATCTTATCTTCACTCTTATAACATACTCGGCCACATAATTCCAATTTCTTTAACACTCCAACTGGAGTTATATTATCTAATATTTCAATGCTTGGCTTAATTATTTTCATTATTCATTCTCCTCTCGATGTAAACTTCTTTCTGCTTCAAAGCCGTTTGGATATCTTTTCATTAGCTTGTCCACATTCATCTGCATAATCTCTTCTATGGTATATCCTAAGCCCTCTGCCATAATTGCTATATACCAGCAAATATCTCCAAGTTCTTTTGCAAGATGTTCTTTCTTTAATTCATGTCCTTGGAATAGGTGTTTCTTAATATGGTCAGCTACCTCTCCACTTTCTCCAGTCAATCCAAGGGCTCCATTTAATACTAAATCTTTAGGCTCTAAAGTACTCGCTGTTCTTAATGCTGCTTTTTGATAATCATTTGCTCTCATTTTCATCCATCTCCATTTCTACTAATTCCATAATACAATAATTTGCTAAATCAAATAAGGTGTCCTTAATACTTTCATCTGATACCTTTTGAGTGGCTCCACTCTTTAAGGTCTTCAGGCGGCTAAACTTATCATAAATCCTAATTAGAATCGCGTTGTCGAATTCCTTTCTCATTTTAGCAAAGGAATCTCCATAGTCATGATTCTTTCTTTTATACAAGTCTGTCATACTTTGACAAATCTTGGCATGGATTTCTACTTTCTTATTTGTCATGCATTCTCCTCCTTTTAAATTTATGAGTATCTATTAATTATAATACATAATTAATCTTTAGAATTGTAATAAATTGCCATTTTCATCCTTAGCTAAATTTTCTTCAAATTCTTTCTTTTCTTCTTCTGTCATATTAACAACAGCTTCTACCTTTCTTCCGGATGTATTATCAAACTTTGGTTTACTAAAATTATTTTTCTTATCTTTCTCCCAAGCTGCAATGATTTGCATATATCCTCCAGCAATAGCATTGTTTATTTTTTCAACCGCTATTGAAGCACTCTCTCCTGCATAATCTCTCAAATCATCCAAAATGATTTTCCATTGATTTGGTTGAAGTCCTTTCTTTAATCTAAGATTGAAATATTCTAATAATTTCTCCCTAATACTTTCATTCTCAGTAAAAGCATTTATCATACCTCTCATAGTAACTATATCTTTAGCTTTTTTTGTTTTTTTGTCTAATTTAGGAATCAATGGTGATTGCGTATCATCTTTAGATGATTTATTAGTCTTTAGTTGATTTAAGTATTTAGTATTATTAGTATTTAATAGGACTTGGTTTTCCATATCTAGATTCTCCACATTTAGGTTTTCCACAAGTGGATTTTCTATAATTTGATAAGCATAGGAAGCCCATCTTCCTTTATCATCTTTTAACCTTTTCTGCACAATATAACCGTTATCTGTAAGCTCCTTTATAGCTGAGCGCAATGAGGTTTCCCCATCGGTAGCATGAGTTTGTAATTCATTTAGGTAGATTTTCCAATCTTCTGGTAAAGATAGAATATATGCAAATAATCCTTTTGCTTTCCAAGATAGCTTATCATCTCTTAGAAAGGTATTATTCATAACAGTATAATCTCGTTGTTTTGAATGTCTTATAAAATAAGTTTCCGCCATTTTATATCATTTCCCCCTATTTTAGAATATAAAAAGGCACAGCTACTTGAGTTCGCGGCTCGTTCACCATACCTTTTATTGATAATCAGTATTTACTTATGGTATCAGTACCGCGAATACTGATTACCTCTATATTATAAATGATAGACCAAAATCAATCAAGCATTATTTTCCTTGTTTTAGCATCGAAACAATATCCGATACTTGTTTATCCACTTGAGCATGAACTTCATCCCAAAGTAATTCTCTTTCTTTTTCAAAGTTAATACTTCCTTCATCCACTAAATCCACCGGAAACTCTCTTTTCTCTACAAATTCAAAGGTATAGAAAGTTTCATTTAGTTTAACACTAATACGGCTATGAGCTTCAATGGAAGTAGTAACAGCTTGACTCTGATATTCAGATTGCTGTTTTCTTTTAACTGCCATCTTAACCCTCTTTTCTCTTGAGCTTACTTACTCTTAAAGTTACAACTTCTTTCTTAGTTTGGCAATCCGCTAATGAAGCTGCATCCACTTTACCATTGTAAATAGCATTTTCAAGGGCGTCCATATCCACATATTCTTTCTTCTTAATCACTCCACGGATTTTCATTTCTTTTAATTTAGCAATTAGAGCTTCCTCAACGAAATCCTCCCTTACTGATACAGAGCAGCTTGCCTTAATATCATCTACTACAAATTCTCCCATCTCTGCTCCAAGCATGATAGATTTGATTTCCTTGTTATCCCTATCTACTAATTTTTTATATGAATCCATTTCTGACTTATTGGCTTCATAAACTGGAAGTAATTGGGATAGCTTTTCTTCCGGCGTTTTAACATCTTCGACCAATGAAATTTGTTTTCTTGCCATTATTTTATCCTCCTTAAATTTAGGTTCAAATATTATATAGAATATTTAATCATTTTGTAACTTGTTTTTAAGGGCTCTTTTTCCTCTTTCTCCCCAGAACTGAGCATTATAATCTCCCATAATACCAGCTCTACCTCTTGGAATCCATTTTTTGAATTTCATCAATTTAGGTAAATCAGCTTTATCCCAATAACGAGTACCTCTCTTTCCTTGCTGTGTATAAGCCGGTAACTCCGGTGTATCTTTTGGTTTTTTATACTGCGGGTTATTATACCACTTATACCAATTATTTAATGTAGGAACGGAAATATCCAGTTGCTGTGCTACCTTAGTTGCTGTTAACATATTATTCAAAGCTTATCACCTCCTCAATCTTTACAATCTTTCCTTCAAAGCCTAAATTTGATACATCCCCTAATTTTTTAGTCATAGGGTCAAGCTTATTAGTATCTACTATAAATTCAACAATATTTCCATTGATTGGAATATATTGATTATTAGCATCAGTATGTATGTCCATTTTTATATCTCCCACCATAGCATAAAATACAAAGCCATTATCTAAAGTTATTTTTAACTCTTTACCTACTTCAGTTGCATAGTAGGTTCCAACTGCTACTAAATATCTTCCATTGAATACCCTAAATCCTTTTTCATTTGTAGTGGCCAATTGCTGTAAGTGCCATTGCTTGGACGATTTATTAGTA
>ENA-UOOK01002458-UOOK01002458.1-fermentation-metagenome-genome-assembly--contig:-NODE-2458-length-22816-cov-22.965335_pt1 | contig 22816 bp, 16 predicted proteins | sample MGYA00245777_ERZ724023 | MGnify/ENA primary metagenome ERZ724023 (study PRJEB28704, sample SAMN03018312) | fermentation metagenome | biome: anthropogenic terrestrial biome; feature: soil...
TAAATGAGTATACGGGTTATTATTAAGGGTTGTCATGGGGATTTTTAGAGGAAAGGTATAAAAAAAAGAATTATCCGTAGAATATCCCGGAATATTTTTCTTTGCCTCCGGATTGTCGAAAAAGTCAGAGAGGGCGGGCGCATAGTTCCGGACGCCCTCCATCATTTGCCGATCCGTCGTTTTGGATGCTTATTGCCTTAACACGCTTATTGCCTTAACGAGCCATGGAGGAGGATTGGTAACGATTGTTTTATCTCAATTCATTTGGATTCTTGTCAGTCAAAGCCCTCTTTTTGTATTGGCAACCCTCTCATCGGATTTAGCAATTTTTCTTGCAACGGGAAAGTGGATGATCGGTTAGATGTCTCTATCTTGGAGGGCGGTTTATGCTTACCTTTCCTGTTTTTTATGTTGTAAAACATGTTTTTTTAGTTGCTTTTGATCAAAATATGCCTTAATTTTGCAGAACGCTCTCTGGAATACAGATGGAAAAGTCCGGAATAAACGGAAAAATCTCCGGCAAACTCTTCCGCTGAGCATCAAAAGTACTTTTGGATATCGAAAAATCGATACGAAGCCTTCAGAAAGTACTTTTTGACCCAAAAAACCGATACGACGGTTCGGAAAACTGCTTTTCGACGTCAAAAAACCGATTTTTTCAGCCTAAAAGCATTTTCAAACCTCAAAAAACCGATTTTTCAACCTTAAAAAGTACTTTTGAATTCCGAAAAACCGATTTGACGGCTCTTAAAACTGTTTTTATCCCCCGCCAACCCTTTTTGAAAGCATGAGAATGAATGAAACATCCTCAAAAATTTTGTTTTTTAGTAAAATTGAATTGATGTAGTATTAATTTTCTCGAAAATGAAAGCATTACAAACCCTTTCTCAGACAAAACTCCAACAGATGGAGCTGGTCGGTTTATCGCGCGAAACGGTAACCGATATCGAAAAATCCGGTGTGGAACTTCTTACCACCGATATCCCCCTTCAACGCTATGTGAAGGATGTAAAAGATAACGTCGATCCGTTTGAAGTCGCTACGCGCAATCCCGATAAAGATCCGTACACGGAAATTCTGCAACAGAAAGACCGCCTCCGTGACCGGGCTTTCAGCCGGTTCGGACGTAAGTTACACTATTACGAGTTCGACGAGGACCCGGCTAAACGAGCTGCCTACAATAATTTATTCCCGCTATGGCGCCTCCATCGCGACATTCCGCACTTGAACCCGAAGAATCAAACCAACGCGACCGATAATTTTTTGAACGACAGCGCCAAGGAACCCTATGCTTCGGCCATTGTCACCTTGACGATGACGCCCGAGCTTGACGGCATAAGCAACACCAACAATGGCTACCGTGCGAGCGAAGAAGACAGCCGCGCCCTGAAAGCCGTTGAGGAAACCTCCGAAGGCAAAGAATTGCGCCGCAAACTTCAGAATGCCAATAAAACGTTGTTCAACTATATCTACACGTTGGCCAACGCCTATTCCGACAATGCCGAATGGGATAAGCTGCTCACCGCCGTCAATGTTGTCCGCAAACGGTACCACGAATTACTCTCGCATCGCGAAGGACAGAAAGGCGAAGACGACAAACCGAAAAAACTGATTCCTAAAACAGGAGGAAACAAAATAATATGATTGTCCGCAAAGTATCCTAAGTATAACCCCTCTGTTGATTATCTCCATCGAAGGCGACCCGCTATAGTCATAAATATCGTTACGGGTATTGGATAAAAGAAAAATATCGCATATATTTACCAAAAATAAAGACAAGCGAATATGGAAACAATAATAATTACACCCGGAAATGAAAGGCAGAGCAACTTAGTGAAATTAATGTTAAAAGAGATGCGCATCCATTTTACCAGCCATATCGAAGACAATGAAATTGGGATCTCCGATGCTGAAATGGACGCAATCGATCGCCTTTATCATATTCGGGGAATTGAAATATCAGAAGAGGTTCCGACAGATTTTCACCGGGCTATATCCGTAGATGAAGCTAAGGGAAGAGTTCAAAAAGGACTTAGAAAAATATTTAAGGAAAAACGAGAAGGAGAAAACATATAAAGATGAAAGTGGTAATACTGCCGGAGGTTGTAGATTATCTTCTCGAACTATCCAATGTCCTGTATGATAAAGAGTATTTTGGTTTTGAAGAAGCGGCTATTAAATACACTGATGAATTATTTGAAGCGATTAAAAATGAATTGCCTTATCAAACCGCGAAGATTGCCCCTGACTATTTCAATAAATTTGGAGAGGGGATGTATTATGTCCTGTTTAAACGGAATAAAAACACTGCTTGGTATGCCTTTTTTAATATCTTCCGTCATAATGGAGAAATCGTTTATTTTGTACGATATATAAATAATAATCATATGATTGCTCAATATTTATAACACCGTATGTTCCGATAGTGATAGACGATAAATTATTCAGACCCGGATACATTTAATTGAAAAAATCCGCCGAATGGCGAAAAATCATTCCGTCATTCGGCGTCAATCTTCATTCAATCCCTTCCCTTATCCGATCCACCTCATGTATGCAAAATCCATGCGGTGCGGCAGGTCGGGATTTTTGGCATATACCCGTAGTCCGTATTGATGCGTACCCGGGTCGTTGAGCGCCTTATGCGTTTCGAAATAAAGCAGGGAACCTTCGGTTTTCACCAAATCGAATTCATACTTCTCCAAAAACTCGATCTTCCCTGTCGTGTCGCTGCTTACCACTACGCATTCCAGGCCGAGTGTGCCCGCCATATCTTTTTTGTCGATAACCACCGTGCCGTAAGTCTGTGTGTTGGTGTCGTTGAAGTCAACCTGTTGATTCGGGTTGAAATCGAGTTTCACCACTTCGAATTTGTCCCATTTCGAGGCCATATCTTCTTTCCAGGCCACGATTTCTTTGGCTTTGGCGAAATTGTTTTCGTGCAATGTCTTCGAACGGTCGGCCAGCTTGTGGTAGAAGCGGGCGAAATAATCGTCCATCATGCGGCGCGTGGTAAAGTGCGGCGCGATTTCGGCGATGGACTTTTTGATATATTGCACCCACTCGGGCGAGTAGCCGTTGCTGTTGTGAGCATAGTACAGCGGGATAATTTCGTTTTCGAGCAATGAGTAGATGGTCGATGCATCGAGTTCGTCTTGAAACGCCGTATTGTCGTACGTTTTTTCGTCCGTCAACGCCCATCCGGCACCTTCTTTGTAACCTTCGTACCACCATCCGTCGAGAACCGAGAAATTGAGCACCCCGTTCATTTCCGCCTTTTCGCCCGACGTACCCGAAGCTTCCTGCAAGCGTGTAGGGGTGTTCAACCAGATGTCGACCCCCGAAATCAGGCGTTTGGCCAACTGCATATCATAATTTTCGAGGAAGATGATTTTTCCCAGGAATTCGGGGCGGCGCGAAATCTCCACAATCTGCTTGATCAGTCCCTGTCCGCCGCCGTCGGCCGGGTGCGCTTTTCCGGCAAAGATGAACTGCACCGGATGCTTCGGGTTGTTGACGATGCGCGAAAGTCGGTCGAGGTCGGTAAACAGCAGGTGTGCCCGCTTGTAAGTGGCAAAACGGCGCGAAAAACCAATCAGCAGCGCGTTGGAATCGATTTCCTCCAGCATATTCACAATACGGGCCGGGTCGGCCTGGTTCTTCAGCCATCCTTCTTTAAACTCCTCGCGTATATAATCGACCAGTTTCTTTTTCAGGTGCATGCGTTGTTTCCATATCTCATCGTCGCTCACCTGATAAATCTTTTTCCAAAGGTCGAAGTTCCCTTCATCTTCATAAAACTTCGGGCCGAAATGCTTTTCATAAAAAGCTTTCATCGACGATGTTGCCCACGAAGGTAGATGGACGCCGTTCGTAACATATCCCACATGCAACTCTTCGGGGAAGTAGCCCTTCCACACGGGCCGGAACATTTCCTTCGATACTTTCCCGTGGAGTTCGCTTACCCCGTTGGCTTCCTGCGCGGTATTCAGGGCGAATACACTCATGGAGAACTTTTCGTTGCTGCCCGGATTTTCGCGCCCCATGTCCATGAACTGTTGCCAGGGGATGCCGATCTTTCCGATGATAGGTTTCATATATTTGGCGATCAGCGGCTCGTCGAAATAATCGTGGCCCGCCGGTACGGGAGTGTGCACCGTATAGAGCGAAGACGCGCGTACCAGTTCGAGCGCCACATTGAAGTTCAGGCCGCTTTCCACATAGTCGAGCAACCGCTGCACGCTGATAAAGGCGGCATGTCCTTCGTTCATGTGGTAGACATCTTTTTTAATACCCAGTTTGTTGAGCAACAGAATGCCGCCTACGCCGAGCAGGAACTCCTGCTTCATGCGGTTTTCCCAGTCACCGCCATACAATTGATGAGTGATGGATCGGTCATATTCGCTGTTGCGTTCGAAGTCGGTGTCCATCAAAAACAAGTTGATGCGTCCTACGGCTACTTTCCATACGTTCGAGTAGATGATGCGGTCGTGAAAAGGCACTTCCAGAATCAGCGGCTGGCCGTTTTCGTCGTTCACCTGGCGGATAGGCAAATTGCCGAAGTTCTGCGCTTCGTAGTTGGCGATTTGTTGTCCGTCCACCGAAAGGCTTTGGGTGAAATAACCGTAGCGGTATAAGAATCCGACGGCGGTCATATTCACGTTGCTGTCACTGGCCTCTTTGAGGTAGTCGCCGGCTAAAATGCCCAATCCTCCCGAATAAATCTTCAAGATGTTCGCCAAGCCGTATTCCATGCTGAAGTAGGCGATGCTGGGGCGGTTGCTGTTGTGCGGAACCTGCATGTACGCATGATAGGCATCGTATGTCCGGTGTATCCGGTCCATCAATTCCGCATCTTTTACGATTTCCTCGGTTCGTTCCGATTGCAGGTTTTGCAGGAGGATAACCGGATTGCGGTTGCTCTTATCCCATCCCTTCGGATCGATATCTTCAAACAGGTCTTTGGCTTGTTCGTTCCATACCCACCATAAATTATGAGCGATTTCTTCTAACGGACGCAACTCTTGCGGAAGGATAGCATGAACATGAATATCTCGCCATACAGGCGTATTTGAATAACTTGATTTGATGATCATTGTATTTATATTGTCTTAATGTCTAATGTCTAAAGGTTTTTGTCTTTTCACGACAAATATAACAACTTAATCGGCGTTAAGTTTATAAGGTTTCGACAATCGAATAAAAGAATTATGCAACGCTTTGCGATAAGCTTCCTCATAATACACGATGAAGTGTTGCCAGTCCCCTTTATCGGATAATTTCGATGCTTTTTGCCGCAGCACATTGATTTGTTCCACGCTTTTCAACGAGAAGTCGAAGACAAGGGTGGCTATTTCTTTGGCGACTTCCTGAAAGTTACTGTCGTCGCGGCCGATCACTTCAATGCCGTCGTCCATACCTTCTTTATCGCCTTGTTTCTTAGCCCACAAACCGAAACCGGCCAGAGTCGTCGTGATCGTCGGGATGGAAAAAGCCACGCTTTCGTGAGGGGTATATCCCCAAGGCTCGTAATACGAAGGAAATACCGATAAGTCGAGCCCGATGAGCAGATCGTAATAGGGCACATCGAATATGCCGTCGTTTCCGTTCAGGTACGAAGGAATAAAGATGATTTTGACCCGGTTGTTTTCTTCATTCGTGAAGCCCGATGAGCGGATCTGTTGCATCACCATATCCTTGTCGGGTTGATGCAATTCGTGCGTGATAAAGCGGTCGCCGGGGTGAGAGGCTCTCCGGGACGGCATTTCTCCTTTTATACGGCGTCGCAAATCTTCCCGCGCACCTTTTATCCAAGCGGGTACCATAATAAACGCAATAATGTCTTTGCTCAGTTGAGGCGTTTTGCGCAGCATGTTCATGGCTTCGATAAACGCGTCGATACCTTTGTTTTTGTATTCATATCGACCGCTCGTGCCTACCAGCAGAGCATCCGTATCGGGCGCATATCCCAAAAGCTTTTCGGCCACGCCGAGCAGTATTTTGCGGGCGTTCTTCCGGGCAAGGCGGTGGGCATTCCCTTTAGGGATGAACCCTTTCTCAAAGCCGTTAGGAGTGACCACATCGGGCTGTCGTTCCAGAAACTGGGCGCATTCCTGCGCCGTGATATCGCTCACCGTCGTGAAACAGTCGACATTCTGTGCGGCTTTCTTCTCGATGGAGTGCTTGGAAGTCATATTTAGTTGGCGGGCCATCTGGTCGCCGTTATACGTTTTCAAATAGTTGTAAAGGGGGAGGTTGTTTCCGGCAATCGACCGTCCGATGGAGGTGGCGTGCGTGGTGAAAACCGTGGCGATCTTCGGCACGTTTTTCTTAATGTACAGCGCTCCCATGCCCAACATCCATTCGTTGAAGTGGGCAATCACATGATACGGTTCGAGTTGATGGTAGCGGTAGAAACTTTCGATAACGAGGCCGGTGGCGTAAGCAAACATCGACGAATCGTGATAGTCGCCGTAAGCCGGCATCGAATCGACACCGAAATCCACCCACATATCGCTGTATATCTTATTCCTTTGCTCGAAAAACCGGTTGAACTTGACCAGAAATACGATCGGTTGTCCGGGAACATTCCATCTGCCGGTGCGAATCTCGAGCCCTTGATGGATTTTTGCGTACTCGATCCAGGCGGGATAGAGTGTGTTATCGGCTTGAAACCACGGATTGTCGCGCCCTTCCCAAATGTCGGGGCCTATAAAAAATAAACGGTCTTTGTATAGCTTTTGGAGTGAATTCGCTCTTGTCGATAAAACAGTGTATATACCACCCACTTTATTACATACTTCCCAACTGGTCTCGAAAATGTAATCGGGAGTAGGGTTTGTATCCATTTGCATAAATCATTTCTTCTATGTGGAGTGCAAAGATACGAATTAAAAGAAGAAAGAGCAAAGAGGAAGATAATTCCAATTACAAATTACAAATTACAAATTACAAATTACAAATTACAAATGACAAATTACAAATGACAAATGAAAGGTTGAGTGCCGAAAGACCCGGTAATAAAGACTTTAGACTTTAAACCTTAGGCCTTAGACTCTATCCCGGTGACTGAAGACCGCTTTCCAGCCCTTTTCTTGTGTCTACGGAACGGAATACGTATCTTTGCAACCGTTGTACAAAATAATTAAAATGAACAGTCAAATGAAAAATCTCGATTATGGTATCATCGGTAACTGCCGGACAGCGGCATTGATATCGAAAGAAGGAAGCCTCGATTGGCTTTGCCTGCCCGATTTTGATTCGCCGTCGGTCTTTACCAAACTTCTCGACGAAGAAAACGGGGGCTGCTTCGCTTTCGGCGTGTCTGAGGCTTATACCATTACGCAAACCTATTTGGGAAACACCAATATCCTTACCACGCGCTTCGAGGCTCCCGAAGGCGCTTTCACCGTCTTTGACTATATGCCCCGTTACCGTACCAACGAAGAGAAACATTATATGCCTCCCGAAATACATCGTTATATCCGGGTGACCCGTGGAGCCCCGAAGGTGCGCATCTTGTACGATCCCAAAATCAATTATGCGCGCGAAGCGGTGAAGCACGATGTCTTCGAGACCTACATCAAAACGTACTCCGTGGAGGACTCCGAAGATAAGATATATATGTATACCAGTGTCGATTTTAACCGGGTGCTTAGCGGCGAAGAGTTCACCCTTACCGACCATCAGTTTTTTGTGCTTTCCTACAACCAAAAGTTGGTCACCATCGACAACAATCGCGTCCTGCTGGATTACGAGCGCACGAAGGTCTACTGGCTCAACTGGATCAACCGTTCTCGGGAGTATACGCAATACAGCGAAATGATTAAACGCAGCTTGTTGATATTAAAGTTGATGTCGTACCAAAACAGTGGCGCTATGCTGGCGGCCGTGACCACCAGCCTTCCCGAGAGTATCGGCGAAACACGCAATTGGGACTATCGCTTTTGTTGGCTGCGCGATGCCTCCATGTCCATCGATACGTTGTTGTTTATGAAGCATAAGAATACGGCGGCACGGTTCATCGGCTTTGTAAAACGCATATTGAAGTCGCGCGACGATGTCTTTCAAATCATGTACGGTATCCGCGGCGAACGCGAGCTCACCGAGGAGGTCTTGCCTCATTTGGCCGGATACGAGAACTCCCGGCCGGTGCGTATCGGCAATGCGGCTTACCATCAGGTGCAGAATGATTCGCTGGGATATTTGCTCGACGTGATTTATAAATACTATCTGTACTTTCCCGGCACGCTCGATGAGGTGGAGGAGATTTGGGAAATTGTGAAAAATATGGTGCGGATGGTATTACGCGTATGGCAAAAGGCCGATCAAGGTATTTGGGAGTTCCGTACAAGGGAATTGAATTTCGTGTTCTCGAAGGTGATGAGTTGGGTGGCGGTCGACAGGGCATCGCGTATTGCCGAGTTGCTCAACAAGGATTTCTATGCCGAAAAATGGCGCGCACAAGCCGATCTTATTAAAAAGGATGTCCATGAAAAAGGGTGGAACGAAGAAATGCACTGCTTTACGCAGGCTTATGAAAATGCCGATTGCGATTCGTCCTTGTTGCTCATGGAATTCTATGGTTTTATCGAAGCTTCCGATGAGCGCTACGTGAGCACCGTCAAGGTCATTCAGGAAAACTTGTTTCATAACGGGTTGATGTATCGGTATAAAGCCGAAGACGATTTCGGAAAACCCTCTTCGGCGTTCACGATTTGTACGTTTTGGCTGGTCGAAGCGCTTTATGTCATCGGCGAACGCGAACAGGCGAAAGAGATTTTCGAATCGTTGATTTCTTATTCGAATCATGTGGGCCTTTACAGCGAGGATTTGGATTTCGAAACCAAACGCCAGCTTGGCAATTTCCCTCAGGCTTATTCGCATCTGGCATTTATCAACACCGCCGTGTTGTTTTCCGAAGAAAAACAGTTGTCGAAATTTATACAGCCGTAAGATGGAGGTTGGTGATTGGAGGTTGGTGAATGGAGAATGGAGATTGGAGGTTGGAGAATGGAGATTGGGATATTTCGCTCGATAGGGCCTTCGGCGATAAACGCTGTGCGTGATAATGGCTAACGCCGATAGTCGAAGGGAACAAGGGCAATCTTTATCAATCTTTATCAGTCTTCCCTCAATCTTTTTCAATCCTCCTCAATCTTTTATCAATTTCTCCAGAAATGGGAGTACCCCAGCTTGTGCCGGAATCCGGTAATGGGCGACCGTGGAGAAGTTGCCGACTTTAATGCTGATGCCATCAGGGGGCAACGCCCGAAACATATCTTCATCCGTGGTGTCATCGCCGATAGCCAAGACAAAATCATAGGTGTTTTTGTTTAGGCGCCGCTGGATTTCGCTTCCTTTGTTATATTCCGACGGTTTTATTTCGACGATTTTATTACCCGGAACGATTTGCAGGTTGAGTCGCGAGCAAGGTCCGATCAAGGCATTGATGAGTTGCTTTTGGCGTAATTCGGCCAGCCACATGTCGACGTTCCGGTAGTGCCATACCAGCGAAGTCTCCTTGATTTCCATGTGCGAGCGGGGTGTTTTATCGATCGTATGGCGCATGATATTCATTATTTCGTCATCCCACAACTCTTTTCTCCGAATGGTTTCATGCCATTTTCCGTTCTCTTTGTAAAAGGCGCCGTGTTCCGCTGCAAAGTCCAAATCGATTCCTGCGAACCATTTATCGAGAATGGAGTGATTGCGCCCACTGTTAATGACGACAGTGTTTTTTGTATCGGCGGTCATTTCTTTCACCACTTTCAATAACTCCGGCGATGGCGCCGCATCTTCGGGATTCTTCACGAATGGGGCGAGCGTACCGTCATAATCGAGCATCAACAGGCGGGATGTGGATTGATCATAACATTCCTTGATTTGTTCGAGTTGCGGCAAGCGTACCGTCTTCTGTACGATTTCCTTATTGAGAATCTTGATTTCTTCGAGTTCCGTGACAAAATCATTCGCCCATTTTTTTACCGTTTGTGTAGAAATGCGTGTCTGCATTTTATCCAACCGTTTTCGCTTTTCCTCTTCCGGCATCGTGAGTGCTTGCACGATGGCCGTGGCGATTTGTTCGGTGTCGTTGGGATTGATAATGATGGCGTCGGAAAGTTCGATGGCGGCTCCGGCCATTTCACTTAATATCAGTACGCCTGCTTCTTCGCGTTTTGTTGCCAGGTATTCTTTGGCGACGAGGTTCATTCCGTCGCGGAGAGGGGTTACCAAGGCTATTTGGGCGATATGATACAGGGCGATAAGCTCTTCAAACGCAAAACTGCGGTAGAAGTAATGAACCGGCGTCCATCCCGGCTTTGAATAGCGGCCATTGATGCTGCCGATGGCTTGATCGATACTCGTCTTTAGTTCGGCATACCGGTCGACGGTATCGCGTGAGGGGACTACAATCATCGCCAGCGATACTTTTTCGTGATACTCCGGATGTTCTTCCAGAAATTGGGCAAACCCGTTCACACGGTGCAGAATACCTTTGCTGTAGTCTAAGCGGTCTACCGAAAGGATATTCGTTTGATTGCCGAGTTTGCGTTTCAGGGAATTGGTTTTCTTTTCCACGGCCGGAAGAGTCGGCGCCTGGTGATATTTTTCGTAGTTGATGCCCATCGGAAATGCGTCGATATGGACCACTCTGTTTTGTAAATTGATTTCATCGAGGTCGCTGTTTAAATTCAGTACGCGATAGATGGCGCTCATAAAATGGCGCATGTAATCGTGTGTGTGAAAACCGATGAGATCCGCTCCGAGCAATCCCTGCAATACCTCCTCTCTTTCGGGGAGCACGCGGAACAGTTCGTACGAAGGAAAAGGAATGTGATGGAAGTAGCCGATACTCACGCCGGCTCTTTCGTCGCGGATCATTTTGGGTAGCAGCATCAATTGATAATCCTGTATCCACACAATGTCATCATCTTCGATAAAAGGAAGCGATTCGCTACAGAATAGAGCGTTCACCTGTTGGTACATTTTCCAGTATTCCGCCTTGTATTCGATATAGGAAAAAAAGTAATGGCACAATGGCCATAAAACATTATTACTGTATCCTTCGTAATAATTCTCGATCTGTTCGGGAGATAGGAACACGGGATGAAAATTCATTTTGTGCAACCGCTTGGTAATGGCCGCTTTTTCTTTTTCATCTTCTACATGTATGCCGGGCCAGCCGATCCAGTATTGCTCCGCTTTGGTTTCCAGAGAACCGAGTCCTGTAGCCAATCCTCCTTCGCTGCGTTTGATGCGGAAAGCCCCGTTTTTCTTTTCGATTTTTACCGGAAGCCGGTTTGATATAATAATTATTTTCATTGGGTTTTTTTGTTATTATTTCACCGAAGGCGTCGCTCGGAGCGACATTCTCGGTTATCCGGTGATATTGTAATAACACTATTATCACGTTAAAGATTAAAAGTTAACATATTTTTTGTAATCGGCGGTGTTTTATGATGGATAGATTTTTTCTATTTATAATAAAAAGGGCGCATTCATTTGTCCGTTCCGTATTTTTGTAGTAATTTCGTATCCCGATTCGTAATGACCACATTACATCCTATTTCAATCAGGAATATCAAAGGTAAAAGTAATAATAACAAGTATCATACAATTATGGCAAAAGAGAAAATTTATTTAACCTGTGATGGTAATCAGGCAGCTGCCCACATAGCCTATATGTTTAGTGAAGTGGCTGTTATTTATCCCATTACACCCTCGTCTACAATGGCTGAATACGTAGATGAATGGGCCGCTGCCGGAAGGAAAAATCTTTTCGGGCAGCCCGTATTGGTACAGGAAATGCAATCGGAAGCAGGAGCTGCGGGAGCCTTGCATGGTTCGTTGCAGGCCGGTGCGCTTACATCGACTTTCACCGCATCGCAAGGCTTGTTGCTGATGCTTCCGAATATGTATAAAATTGCGGGTGAATTATTGCCCGGAGTATTTCACGTGGCCGCTCGCGCAATCGCAAGCCAGGCGTTGTCGATCTTCGGTGATCAACAAGACGTGATGGCTGCTCGCCCTACCGGCTTCGCCCTTTTCGCGACCGGCTCGGTACAAGAGGTAATGGATTTGGCTGCTGTGGCTCATTTGGCTGCCATCGAAAGCCGTGTTCCTTTCCTTCATTTCTTCGATGGATTCCGTACTTCTCATGAAATACAGAAAATCGAAGCGCTTACCAACGAAGATCTTGCTCCTCTTTTAAACCAGGATGCATTGAAAGCTTTCAGGGATAGGGCTCTGACTCCCGATGCCCCGGTAACCAGAGGCACGGCTCAGAACGACGATATTTATTTCCAGGCTCGTGAAGCGGCGAATCCGTTTTATGAAGCGATTCCCGGGGTGGTCGAGAAATATCTCGAAAAATTGGCCGCTGTCACGGGACGTAAATACGGATTGTTCGATTATTACGGCGATCCCGAAGCCGACAGGGTCATCATTGCGATGGGTGCGGTAACCGAAACTATCCGCGAAGTAGTGGATTATAAGAATGCCCATGGCGAAAAGGTGGGTGTCGTGGCTGTTCACTTGTATCGTCCTTTCAAAGCCGAAGCTTTCTTGTCGGTTGTCCCCAAGACGGCCAAACGGATTGCGGTGCTCGATCGTACCAAAGAACCCGGTTCTACCGGACAACCTTTATACCTCGACGTAAAAAATTGTTTCTATGGCAAGGAGGATGCTCCGCTTATCGTGGGAGGTATTTACGGATTATCGTCGAAAGATACGACTCCGGGACAAATCATTTCGGTGTATGACAACCTGAAAATGAACTTGCCTAAGAACGATTTCACTATCGGGATTGTCGACGATGTGACGTTTAAATCGTTGCCTCATATTCCGGAAGTTTCCATGGACGAAACAACCTACGAAGCTAAATTCTACGGATTAGGTTCCGATGGTACCGTGGGCGCCAATAAAAACTCCATTAAAATTATCGGCGACAATACCGACAAGTATGTACAGGCTTATTTCGCTTACGACTCGAAGAAGTCGGGCGGTTTCACCTGTTCGCACATGCGTTTCGGTGATAACCCTATCCGTTCTACCTATTTGGTCAATACGCCTAACTTTGTGGCTTGTCACGTACCGGCCTATCTGCATTTGTATGATGTGACGCGTGGCCTTAAGAAAGGGGGAACGTTCCTTCTGAACTCTTTGTGGAGCAAGGAAGAAGTCGGTCGGCACTTGCCGGATCATGTGAAGAAATATTTCGCCGAGAACGACATTACATTATATATTATCAATGCTACGCGCATCGCTTCCGAAATAGGGTTGGGTAACCGTACGAATACCATTCTTCAATCGGCGTTCTTTAAAATATCCAATATTATTCCTTATGAACTGGCGGTGGAACAGATGAAGAAGTTCATCGTGAAATCGTATGGTAAGAAAGGGGAGAATATTATTCAAATGAACTATGCTGCCGTCGACAGGGGTAGCGAAGTGGAGGAGGTCGAAATTCCCCGTGAATGGGCAACCTTGAATGCGGTGGCCGAATCGCAAGACGATGCACCCGAATTTATCCAAAAGCTGGTTCGTCCGATAAATGCGCAGAGAGGATATGATCTTCCCGTATCGGTCTTTTCCGGCAGAGAGGACGGTACGTGGGAACACGGTACCTCGGCTTACGAAAAACGGGGTGTGGCTACCTTCGTTCCTGAATGGAACGCCGAGAATTGTATCCAGTGTAACCAGTGCGCCTATGTGTGTCCTCACGCGACCATCCGTCCGTTTGTTCTTGACGAAAATGAACAGCAAGGATTGGGCGAGGGTGTAGATCTGTTGAAAGCTCAGGGAAAACAATTCGCCGGAATGGGATTCCATATTCAAGTGGATGTGCTCGACTGCTTGGGCTGCGGTAACTGTGCCGATGTGTGCCCGGGTAAGAAAGGACAGAAAGCGCTCGAAATGGTGCCGATCACCACGCAATACGAAAATCAGGACAATTGGAATTACATGCTCGATCATGTTACCAGCAAGGCTCATCTGGTGGATGTATCGCTGAATGTGAAGAATTCTCAGTTCGCACAACCGTTGTTTGAATTCTCCGGCGCTTGTTCGGGTTGTGGAGAAACTCCTTATATTAAATTGATCACCCAGCTTTATGGCGACCGGATGATGATTGCCAATGCCACCGGATGTTCTTCTATTTACGGCGCTTCCGCTCCTTCTACTCCTTATACGAAGAATGCAGAAGGAAAAGGCCCGGCATGGGCGAACTCCTTGTTTGAAGACAATGCGGAGTTCGGCTACGGATTTGTCATAGCTCAAGCCAGCATGCGCAACCGTATCAAGGATTTGATGTCGCAGGCAAGACAATCCGACCAATTTAGCGACGAACAAAAAGCATTATTCCAGGAATGGATCGATCAAAAAGATGATTTGCAAAAGTCGAAAGAAGCTTCCGATAAAGTGCTCGCTTCGCTGAATGGGGTGGAAAATGACCTCGCTAAGGAAATTCTTTCTCTCGAAAAATATCTGACGAAGAAGTCTATTTGGGTATTCGGAGGTGACGGATGGGCCTATGATATCGGCTTTGGCGGGCTCGATCATGTACTGGCAACCGGTCAGGATATTAATGTGTTGGTAATGGATACCGAGGTGTATTCCAATACCGGCGGGCAATCTTCCAAAGCAACACCTATTGCTGCGGTGGCTAAGTTTGCCGCTTCCGGAAAACGTATCCGTAAGAAAGATCTCGGAATGATTGCGACCACCTACGGGTATGTGTATGTGGCTCAGGTAGCCATGGGCGCTAATCAAGCTCATTATCTCAAAGTGTTGAAAGAAGCCGAAGCCTATCACGGGCCGTCGCTTATTATCGCTTACTCGCCTTGTATCAGTCACGGATTGAAAAAGGGTATGGGTAGCGCTCAACATGAAGAGAAGAGAGCGGTGGAATGCGGTTATTGGCACTTGTGGCGTTACAATCCTCAGTTGGAAGACGAAGGTAAGAACCCGTTCAGCCTCGATAGTAAAGAGCCTGATTGGACCAAGTTCGACGAATTCCTGCATGGAGAAGTGCGCTATACGGCGTTGACAAAATCGTTTCCGAAAGAAGCCGATGAGCTCTTTAAGGCGGCGAAAGAAAATGCACAATGGCGCTATCGCTCTTATCAGCGCATGGCGAATGTCGACTACTCGATGCCTCCCGTAGACAATGATGTGGTGACGGAAACAGCCGATGTAGAAAAGTAAACTTTTACTGAATGAGTATATTCGTAGCGATCAGCCTTCGGGTTGATCGCTTTTTTTAACCTGATATTTTTATCTTGTCAAGATATCATATAATAAAGAAAAAGGGCTATCTTCGCATATTATATGATAGGTTAGTCGTATGGCAAAGAATACAAAAGGTACAAAATTACCCCGTAAATTAGAACAGAAGATGCAAGTCGTAGGAGAGCAAATTAAGTTGGCCCGGCTTCGTAGGAACTTAAGTGTGTCGCAGGTGGCGGAACGTGCGACCTGTTCGCCTTTAACGGTATCACGTATCGAAAAAGGCGCTCCCACGGTGGCTATCGGTATTTACTTGCGCGTGCTCTATGCTTTGCAATTGGAGGATGATATTCTGTGGCTTGCCAAAGAAGATGCATTGGGTAAAGCGTTGCAGGATTTGAATTTGAAAAATAGAGAACGCGCATCTAAAAAAGAATAAGCGATGAAAAAGTTGTTTGTTTACGCTGATTTTGAATGGCTGAAAGCGGTTGAGCTTATCGGAGAGCTTAGTTACGAATCACTTCGCGGTTCGGATAGCTATGGGTTTAAGTTCAACGATGAGTGGCTGAAAAGACGTGGCAGTATAGTTTTAAGTGATGACTTGAACAGCTATCCCGGACAGCAATATACTCAGCCGGATAAGGATATTTTCGGTTGCTTTTCCGATGCCTTTCCCGACCGTTGGGGACGCACATTGCTCAATCGCAGAGAGCAAATCTTGGCAGGAGAGGAGAAACGCCCCGTTCGTCGGTTATCGTCATTCGACTATCTGACAGGCATTGACGATTATTCCCGAATGGGAGGCTTTCGTTTTAAAGAAAGCATCGATGGCGACTACATGAATGTAAGCGATACTCTCAGCATTCCGCCATTGACTGATATTCGAGAATTGATAGCGGCTAGTCAAGAGGTGGAGAAGAGCGAAGAGGAAAATTTACTACCCGATAAGAAATGGATTGTCCAACTCGTTCAACCCGGCTCGTCGTTGGGGGGATCGCGTCCCAAGGCAAGCGTGATAGATTTGGATAAGGTATTGTATATTGCCAAATTCCCATCCCGTAAAGATGATCACGATACAGGACTATGGGAGCATTTAAGTCACTTGCTTGCTATAAAAGCCGGGATCAATGCTGCAACTACCAAAGTTATCTCAACGAATGATAAATATCATACGCTCCTTTCTCGTCGTTTCGATCGAACGGAAGATGGCCGGCGTATACACTTTGCATCCTCCATGACCTTATTGGGACTGAACGATGGCGACAATGCAACTACCGGCCATGGTTATTTGGATATCGTTGATTTTATTTTGCAAAGCTGCACGAATGTCGAAGGAAATCTTCAAGAACTGTATCGCCGTGTAGCATTCAATATCTGCATCGGCAATAGCGATGATCATTTCCGTAATCACGCATTCCTCCTGACAGCCAAAGGTTGGACCCTTTCTCCTGCCTACGATATGAATCCAACCTTGAGTGAATATCAAAGCTTGCTGATATCTTCCGCTACCAACAAAGCCGACTTAACTATCCTACTTGATGCTTGCGAGCAATATATGTTGAGTCGTGAGGTGGCTGAACAAATCATTTCAGGAGTTGTTGCCGTGGTGAAAGATTGGCGGGCTGTAGCAACTAAAATTGGTGTTTCACAGCGGGAAATGCAAATATTGAGTACGATTATTGAGGAAAGGTCTGAAAACTTTAAACGGATTTAAGAACTCACGTTAATATGTAAATGAACCCGAAGTAGAACGAATTCTTTCGATTATGGTATTCTTGGGAAATTGTCATGAATATATTCATATAGCGCAAGAAATAACAAGCGGATGCCGACTGGTTGAGCGGCATCCACCAAATTCAATTCTTATCTTTTGGTAGAAAGAAGAGGAAAGTTCCCGAAATAGATGCCTATCCTATATAATAGAAAGTTCCATTATATTATTTTCGTGACAGAAATTTATAAACTCTTCTAAAGCATCAATAGATGTTTGTTCGTTCAAAAAACGATCTAAAGGGAAAGAATAAAGAATCTGTATATTCCCTTTTTCCGAATTTAGCACTGAGCGGGTATGTTGCATTGTGGCATATTCTTTATTATATATCAACTCTTCGATATTCCAAATCCATTCTTTTTTCTTGGGCTTAACTTCAAGAATAAACAATAATTTGCTGCCGGATTCGTCCTCTTTTGCAAATGAATCAATGTCTAGCCTATCAATTCCGTTGCTCTCGAAAAAACCAGTATCTGAATATTGGATAATGCTTAATCCGTATTCTTCCCCATTTTCCATAAGGACGTTTTCAAAATCGTATTCAAACATATAGGAATAAAGGAAATCCCATGCCCACATATTATTCCATATTCTTAGCTCCCCATTACGTTTTTGAACGATGGGCTCCGAATAGTGTTTAAATCCCAGAAAAGAAGGAAAGTCTAGTTTAGATTTGATAAAATATGCCAGATCAAGCATTCTGGACTGATAGGAATAAATTAATCGATATGCTTTTCTTACATCACATAAAGCATTGTTGAATTCTTCTATTTTAGTTTCCATATTTTAAATATATTATTAGTTGTTATTTGTTTTTTGGAGTTGTAAAAATCCTGCAAAATACGTTTATTATCAAACTCAAGTAAGGAAGCAATGGCTTCTTCACTTCTATTATTTAAGTGGATAGGTTGCAAATCCGATAACCATTTTACATCAACATATCCGTGTTTGCTAAACACACTTATAATATCATTCAATAATCTTGTTATGGCCTTGGTGCCTTCTGGCTGACTTTTTAGTGTCAAGTCTTCGGCATAATTGCTAATCTCATGCAATAGGTTGTACCAACTGGATGTATAGACATTATATTGTTTTCTTCCAATTGATAAGGTACAATCTTGCAAAAGAATATTACCTCCTAAAGCTATAAATATAAGTGTTTTATTAATATTGTTGACTTCACTGGAAAATGATAGAATCTCCTTTTTCCATTGATCAACACACTGTCCCCGACAGTCTCTTTTTTTAGCCTCGATTATCACATCGAATTTCTCCGCCTCTATCCACACATCAGGCTCTACATAGCGTGAATTTTGTTTACCATCCGGAGTCATTTTCTCCCAAAATTGGATCGATTTTATTTCACCAATTTCTTTTGGTATTTTAGACTGCTTGCCGCAACTGCTTCGAAGCAGTTGCCAAAATACGGTATCCGGTAAATACTGCAACATGCCGATAATCGACGAGGTCAAACTATCTTCTGAAGGAGTGAAGTGTGGGTCGGTAAAAGAATCTTTTAATTTATTTTTTAGCAGTGCTTGAATCATAATTAATCAGTTTTTAAATTAATTGCAAAGGATAAGTCTGTTTGGGAGAAGTTTTCTATTGCATACAATTATAAACCTAAAGCATCGAAATCGACTTCTTCAATAATAATAAAATCTCTCCAAATCGGGACTTCTTGATAGGCTTCTTTTGATCCTTTTGGAACCCCCAGATATTTACTATTAGGAAATATGCTATTTGAATAATTAAAATAAATGGGTATGGAATTTTTACTATATATCTTCTCGATACCAGTACATTCATTAAAAGCACCGTTGCCAATTGATGTGACATTTTTCGGTATTATAAGATCTCCTGTAAATCCGGAGCATTCACTAAAAGCACTATTGTCAATAGAGGTGACAGAGTTGGGGATAATCAATTTGCCTGAAAATCCTTCGCAATTTTGAAAGGCTGAATATCCTATCGTTTTTAGCCTTTCCGGTAATTTTAAAATTCCAGTTAACGAATAACAAAGAGAAAAAGCAAAATTACTTATAGTGACTAACGATACAGGCAACTTCAATTCCCTTGATAAATTCGAATAATAAAAAGCAAACTCTCCAATAGTAGTAACTCCATCGGGTATTACACATTTTTGAATTGAGGATTCGCGGAATAAATTATCGGGAATGCTTGTTAGTTTATCAGGCAGTTTGACTTCCCTTATTCTTTTATTGTCTTTAAATAGTCCAGCGGGTAGTTCCGTATTGCTAATCGCCGACATATCCAGTGTCTCCAGCGAAGCCATCTCGGAAAGAAAGAGAAAGTCGTAATTGTTCAATGTTCCCAATACCGTTAAAGTCTGCAGATTTTGTTTTTGTTGAGAGGTGAGCAAGGAGGATAGTGTGCCTGGAGTAGCAACATTTAGTACGATCGTACCTCCTGCTTGTTCGAAAGCGATCGTCTGCAAGGTCTTTCCGCTATTGTTCTTTATAGAGACGGTCGCATAACGGGTAAGCCCGGGATTTTTCGCAATATAAAAGGTCAGTGTTTCGGTACGCATTGCCGAACGGGTATTCGATAATGACAGCCATGATTGCGCTTCGGCAGGGATAGACACCGTATAATCGATGTCGGTATTTACCGCAACCTCTTGCGTACCGGCATTCTCGGACAGGGAATAGGCATTGGAAGCCACGCTAATGGTTCCTTTTATAAAGTTTAGGCTACTCATGATCGTTTTAGTTTCGCCGTCATATACCCACACCAGAATTTCATCTTCTATCAACGGATCGGGAGCCGTTACGGTGATCGTCCCGGTAGCGTTTGTCTTCGGAGTTACTTTTGCAGACCATCCGTTTTGGCCGAGCGCTTTCACAACAGTCTTGCCCGTTGCTCCGGTAATGGAATAATCGAGTGTTTTGGAAGCGCCTGCCGTAATGGATATGTCGGCCGGTTCGGCGAAAGAAATACTTAAAAGCTTTTCTTTCGGCAGGGTAATCAGTGTACCATCAATGAGTTTCAGATAGACATTCGCCTCATCTTGCGTTACGCTTTCAAAGAAGGAATCTCCTTTTTCCCCTTTTTCGCCGGTCGCTTTGTTCAATTGCATCCAAGTATTTCCGCTATCGGTGGAGATATACCAGTAATCATTTTCAATTTTTAGTTGTGGAGTCGTTCCATTTTCACCGTCTATTCCTTGCGCTTTTATTTTAGCGCCCTTGCTGTCCAAAAGCCAGTCTCCGTTCAACGTCCAATAATACTTATCATCATTTGCGACCGTTAGCCCGATTAAGGGAGTTTTCCCTTCCTTGCCATGATAGATTGTTACTGCACCGTTTTTTGCAAAAGTAAGCGTGTACCCAATGACAGTGTTTCCTTCTTTCACTTCCGACAGGCCCGTTATATAATCATTGTTTTGCAGAGCAGTTAACGTCGCCTGCAAGGCAGAAATGTTGCTATTCATCTGCGCGCAGAGCGTTTCCAACGATTTCACCCTCTTGTCCAATTCATCGACTTGCGACTGCAAGCCGGAATCATCTTTACAAGATGAAAAACATAGCAGCAGTCCAATTGCTGCCGCCATGTAAATAATTGTTTTTCTCATATAATTATATTGATAAATTTGAACTGTGTTTCCATATCTCCCATCTATTTGCCTATTCCATCTATCAAGTTCAATTTTTTGCCTTTTAAGGAAGTTGATCTCAAACTCGATGAATATTGATGTTGCACCTCATATTCTTGATTATTCCATTTAAACTTCCATTTGAAGATAGGATAATATACGGAATTAAACTTCATTCCCAAATTAGTAGAACTGCCGGCAGTAAGATTTCCTAACTTTGAAGGGTCGGTTGAATATCCTACCAACTTACCGCTATACCCATCGTAGATATATAATGAAGTTAACTCTATAGCCTGACTGCTGTTATTTGTGATTTCAGAATACAAATCTCCGGTTACAAAACCATTAATAATAACACCACCGCTGCCTCGAAATGATAATGAAATGAATGACGTTATATCTTGCACTAGCACGGAACATGTGGTAGAAGCGCCGCCATCATCTGATTTTACCGTCATTGTCGCAGAACCGAGTTGATGAGCTTTTAACAATCCTTCCTGTGTTACGGTCGCAACGGAAGAATTGGAACTTTCCCATGTTAATCCTTTATTATAAGCATTTGTGGGAGATATAATTGCCGACAATTGTTTCGTTTCATCGGGAAGTAAGGATACAGATGAGTAATTAAGACTAACTTGTTGAACTTTTACTTTAACCACCTTTACTGTGCAAGTCGCTGTTTTTGATCCGTCGGCGGAAGTTGCCGTTATAACCGCCTCGCCTTCGGCGACTGCTTTAATTAGGGCGCTATTGGTTCCTTTTCCATCCCCTGTAACCGTCGCAACCGAAGGATTGGAACTACTCCAGATTGCTTCGAGATACGCTTCATTGTTCGTCGAATACAATACATGAATGACTTCCGCGGCATCAGGAAAAGCTAATTCGATATCGTTCATTGACAACTTAATTCCTTTTAAATTCACCGTGACATTGCATTGTGCGGTAAAATCTCCATCTTCTGTTTTTGCTGTTATCACGGTTTTTCCAGTCATCATGCCCGTCACCGTTCCGTTTTGATCGACTTGAGCGATTTTTTCATCTCCGCTACTCCAAATAACTTTCTTATTAGTTGCGTTTTCCGGTGCCAGTGTAGCCTGAATCTTAATCTGATCCGTCATTTCCATAACAACATCCTTATGCGATAAAGTAATTCCCGTAGCATGAATAGGTACGACTTTGATTTTTGCCGATGCCGATAAATTCAATGCCGGCGCTTTTACCGCCAATGTCGCTTCTCCTACTTTCAATGCCTGAATGTTTCCCTTATTATCCACAGTAAAAATCTCCGCATCCGAGGTCTGCCATTCATAAGCAGGCGCGGGTAAATCGGCCGGTACGTGTTTTACTTCAACCTTTTTTGAACTACCGATATCCATGGTGATTTCATTCGGTATCGAAATACTTGTGACTACAGGATCGTCTTTTTTTTCACAACTCCATACCAGCAATCCTGCAAAAAGAACAGCTAAAAAATACCTTTTCATAATACTTCAATATAATTTTATCAATTTCCATTGATTAAAGCCTCGCCGTTCCTCAAGGTCAGCATGATTATAATAAAAGAGGCGTGGGAACTGTTAGTCTTATCTCTGTTGAGGATCTGGACGCCCTGACAAATAGATAAGCAACAGCCCCACGCCATATATGACGTGGAGCATTTTGTTGCTATCATCCCATTTGTCTTGAAATTGTCCAGATTTCAACGGGGGATAATATCTAAAACGCTTTATTTTAAATCAACATACATAACGATTTTACGTTACGCCAGCAAAGGTATTAACTTTTCTTGTAATGTAATATCTTTTCCGGTATATTTTTTCATCGGTAATTATTTATCGGAATTTTTGCAATTGATGATTGCCTTAATAGACTGAAATAGGATGAAGTAAGCCTCTATCTCAGGGAGAATGGTATAAAGGGAAAGGCTGTTCTTATGTATCTCCGCCAACATGTCATGGACTGACGATATGAAATGGTAAATGAACGGTATGATGTCATGAATCGATGGTGCGAAATAGTACATGAACGTACGAACGCCCCCGGTGAACGATCAAAAAGATAAGATCGTATGTAAGACGGGACAAACGGAACATTCGAAAGGGTAAATTTATTCGTCGAAAGTTCTTGGGCGTATGGTAATTTGATTTTATCTTCTATATAACAAACCATCTCATCCGCATTCTTTGATTTGATTTTGAAGT
>ENA-UOOK01002460-UOOK01002460.1-fermentation-metagenome-genome-assembly--contig:-NODE-2460-length-22780-cov-19.887657_pt1 | contig 22780 bp, 19 predicted proteins | sample MGYA00245777_ERZ724023 | MGnify/ENA primary metagenome ERZ724023 (study PRJEB28704, sample SAMN03018312) | fermentation metagenome | biome: anthropogenic terrestrial biome; feature: soil...
AGGCGGGCGGCCTGCGCGTCGCCCCCGGGAAAGCGGACGCCGGGCCCGCGCGGGGGCTCTGGTGCCACGCGCTGGCGGCGGCCTCGCCCTATCTTGGGGACCCGCGCTTCTTCTTCCGGGGGACGCGGCCGTGACGCGCCGCGCGGAAGCCGAGGCCATGCTGGCCCGCTACGGCGGGGAGACGTTCTGCGGCGGCGGGAGCTTCCGGGCGGTCGTCTGCCCGGCGGGCTCCCGCGGCGAAGGGACCGCCGCCGGGCCGCGGTACGATTACTTCGGCCCTGCGGCCCACAAGCCGCCCGTGGGCGGCACGGTGATCTCCGGCGGCGAAAGCTACACGGTCTGCCGGTGCGAGACGGTCCGCCTCGGCGGCGAGGAACTGTATGTGCGCGCCGTGCTCGCGCCCGCCGCCCCGCCGCCGGACGGCGGGGCGGCCCTGGAGCGGAACGGAAGGACGTTCGCGCGGGCGTATTCCTGCTCCGCCGAAGCCGCGCAGGGCGCGGAGGCGGTCGTTCCGTTCGGCGAAGGCGCGCCGGCGCAGATCGCGGAGGGCGCCGTGGCGTGGAAGCTGACGCTGACGGGCGTGCGCGCGGAAAGCGACGCGGACCTGTTCGCGACGGACGAATTCCGCGTGACGGCGGCCGGCCCGGGCGGGAAAACCGCCTACACCGGATGCCGGTGGACCGGCGTGGAAAGCGCGGAGGGCGGGGCGTACACGGTGTGCGCGCTCGCGGCGGGAAGGGAGGCGGTTCCGGGTGGATGAGGAATACGAAGGGCTCTCCGAATCGGCGGAGCTCGACTGGCTGCGCCGCCCGCGCAGCCTGAACACGGAGGAGGGCGGGGCATGAATCTGACGCCCATGAGCTACAGGGATTACGTCTGGCCGCGCAACCCGGAGGCACTGCGCACGGAGCGCGCGCGGAACGTGACCGAATTCAAAATACCGGGGGAAACGGGCGCCGTGCAGGAAAACGGCACGGCGCCCCGGAAGGTGACGGGGGACGGCCGTTTCACCGGCGACGGCGCGGCGGAGGAATTCTCGCGCCTTTCCGCCGTGTTCGCGGCGGGAGGGAGCGGCGCGCTCCGCCTGCCGGGAGAAGCGCCGTTCCGGGCGGTGTTCGCGCGGCTGGTGACGAAAGGCCTGCCCCGGCCGGGCTGCGTCGCGTACGAGTTCACCTTCCTGGAGGACGCAGGCGGCGCTTCCGGCGAAACGAAGGGCGCCGCCGTCGCCGCGGAAGGCGAGACGCTTTGGGACGTCGCGAACCGGTGCGGCGCGAGCGTGGACGCGCTGCTCTCCGCGAACCCGCAGATCGAGTGGCCGAACGCGCTGCGCGCCGGGGAGAAGGTCGCGGTTCCGTGAGATACATCGGGCTGAAAGCCGGGGGCGGGGAGATTCTCCTCCCCGCCCCCGCCGAGCTGCGGTTCGACTCCGCCGAGGACGCGCCGGCCGACGGCTTCCGCGGCGTGTTCCCGCTCGCGGGCGGCTGCGGGACGCTGGCGGGGCTGCGCGTCGAGGACGCGGCGGGCGGCGTCCGCTTCCTCGGGACGGCGGACATGCAGCGGCAAACCGTCTCCGGCGGGGAAACGGCGCTGCGCCTGACGTGCCGCAGCCTGGCGGGCCCGCTGCTCGACAGCGAGCCGGAGCCGCAGACCTACGAGTACCCGAACCTCGCGACGATCTTCGCGCGGCACATCCGGCCCTACGGGCTCACCGCCTTCCTGGGGGACGCGCGGATCTTCCGCGGGCCGCTGCGCGTCGCGAAGGGCATGAGCGAATGGCAGGCGGCCGCCCTTTTCTGCAAAACGTACCTTCGGACGGCGCCGCGCGTGCGCGGAACCGTCTTCGACGCGACGGGCATCGCCCGCGGGAAGCCGATCCTGCTGGACAACGCCGCGGGGGTGAAATACTTCCGCGCCGAGCTGCGGCTGCGGCGCTGCGAGCTGCTTACGGAGATCTGGACGCCCACGGCGGAGGGTTCTTACGCGCCGGCCGCCGCGGACGCCGGAAGCGAGGCCCTCGGCGTGCGGCGGAAACGCTGCCTGGCGGCGGGCTCGTCCGCAGACGCGGAAGAGCTGCTGCGGGCCGCCGACAGGAGATCGTTCGCCGTGCTGGCGGACTGCCCCGGCTACCCGCGGACCGAAGTGGGAGCGCCGGCGGAGCTGCGGGACCCGACGCTCGGGACGTTCGCGGGGCTCACGGTCGCCGAGGTCGCCTGCGCGGGCGGCCCGGACGGCGTCCGGACGCGATACACGATGAGGAAAGGATGAGGACCATGTGGATTTCCCGGCAGATCGCGGAGGCGCAGAGGCCGCGCCCGGCGGCGTCCAGCGCCCGCATCTCCGGTTCCGGCGCGGCCGGCCTGCGCTCCCTGCCCTTCGCGGGGCCGTGGGGCGTGGCCTACCTGCCGCCGGACGCGGCGCAGGCGGTGCTGGTCGAGACGAACGAGGGGACCGCCTGCATCGGCACCGTCGCGCAGAGCCGCGGCATCCGGCCCGGGGAGCTGCTGCTCTACTCCGCCGGCGGGGCGGAGATCTACCTGAAGAACAACGGGGAGATCGAGATCAACGGGCAGGTTTTCCACGCGAAAGGGGGTTCCTGAATGGACGCGGCGCTTTCGGACGGCGATTTTGCGCGCGCGGCGAACGGCAGGCCCTACCGGATCGGCGGGACGGAGGAGCTTTTTCAGCGCGCGGCGATCCGGTTGACGGTGCCGGCCGGGCGTTTCTGCTACGACGCCCCGCTCGGCAGCCGCCTTTTCCTTCTGACGGGGGAGGAACCCGACGCCGGCGCCGCGGCGCTCGCGCTCGCGCAGGAGGCGGTGCGCGCCGTGCCGGGCGTGACGGCGCTGCGGGCGGAGTACCTGCCCGGCGCGCAGCGGCGCGTGAAAATCGCGCTGGGCTGCGGCGGGAAAGAAAAAGAAATCGAGGTGAAGCTCTGACGGATACCTACGATGAAATCGTTGCGAGGATGAAGGACAAGTACAGGGAGCTGGCAGGCTACGAGCCGGACGACGCTTCGGACATCGGCATCCGGATCAAGGTGCTCGCGGGCGAGATCTATTCCGCGTCCGCAGCGGTGGAATGGCTGAAGCGCCAGACCTTTTACCAGACGGCCTCCGGGGAACAGCTCGACGAGCGCGCGGCCGAGCGCGGCGTGGCGCGCAAGCCGGCTTCCGGGGCGGTCGGCGTGCTGACCTTCAGCCGCTCCGCGCCGCTGTGGTTCCCGGCGGTCCTGCCGGCCGGGACCGTGTGCGCGACCTCGGGGGAAGGCGCGGCCAGGTACGTGACGACGGAGGACGCCACGCTGCCGGCAAACAGCCTTTCCCTGGACGTGCCGGCCAGGGCGGAAACGCCGGGCGCGGCGGGCAACGCGCTGGCCGGCACCGTCACGGTGCTGGTGACGCCTTCGGCCGCCGTCGAAAGCGTGACGAACTCCGCCGCCTTCACCGGCGGGACGGACGGCGAGAGCGACGACGCGCTCCGCGCGCGCCTGCTGCAGCGCTGCGCGCAGCCCGCCAACGGCACGAACGCCGCGTGGTACCGCCAGCTCGCGCTGAGCTGCGCGGGCGTGGCCTCGGCGAACGTGGTGCCGCGCGCAAACGGCGCCGGCACCGTGGCGGTCTACCTGGGCGGGAAAGGCGGCGCGGCGTCCGCCGAGGCGGTGCAGGCCGTGAAGGAGCTGATCGGCGACAAGCGGGAGATCAACGTGGACGTGACCGTGGAGGCCGCGCAGACGGTTGCGGCAGACGTGGCCTGCACCGTGAAGGCGAAGGCGGGCCACGGCGCGTTCGCGGTGCGCGTCCTGTGCGACCAGGCCGTGAAGGACTACTTCTCCACTCTCGGCGTGGGGGAGCCCGTGGTGACCGCGGCCATCTCGGCGAGGCTTTTCGCCACCGGCCTGATCGACGACTGCGTGTTTTCCACCCAGAACCGGCAGGCGGCGGCAAACCAGCTCGCGGTGCCCGGCACCGTGGACGTGACCGTGGAGGCGTAAAGATGGGAAGCTACGATTCGATGGCGGCGCGCCTGCGCGCGACGGGGCTCTATTCGCTGGGCGGCGGCACGGTTGTGGACGCGGAGCTTCAGGCTTACGCCGCCGGGCTGGATCCGCTGCTGGAGGAGCTGAAAACGCTCCGCAGGGAGAGCTTCGCGGCGACGGCGGAGGACTACGGCCTGAGCCTGCGCGAATCCGCCTGCGGGTTCCTCTACCCGCCGGAAACGGCCGCGGAGCGCCGGGAAAGGCTGAACGCGCTCGGCGCGGTGACGCAGAACGACTGCCGGAAGGCCGACCTGGAAGCCCTGGCGGCGGCGCTCGGCTTTACGGCGGCCGCGGAGGAGGACGCCGCGAACGGCGCTCTCGTCTGGCACGTGGCGGCGACGCCGTACCACGACCAGGACGCCGCGCGGAAGCAGCTCGAAATCTTCACGCCGGCCCATCTGAACGCCGTTTATGATTTTTTAACCTGAAATATAAAATTTTCCGGCCCTGCGCCTGAAACGGCGCGGGCCGTTTTTTTTCGGGCGGCAAAGGAAAATCTTTCTGCGCGAAACCGCCGATGCGCGGTGAAAATCCGGGGAAAGCTATAGGAACGCGGCGCGGAAACGAAAACGCCCGCGCCGGCGTTTCGACAAACGGCGGTTGATTTTTCGGGGGAAACGGGGTATTTTTATAGAAAGGAGGCGCTGCCGGTTGAAACTGCACGAAATGAAGGACAGGAAAGAACGCGCCCTGCTGGTGGAACTGGATACCGGCGAATGGGACGCCGAGTCGTCGCTGGCGGAGCTCTACGAGCTCGCGCGGAGCGCGGGGGCCGAGCCGTTCGGCTCGGTGACGCAGAAGCGCGACGCGCCGGACGCGGCCACCTGCGTCGGAAGCGGGATGATGGAGAAGATCGCGGAGTTCTGCCGCGCCTACGCGGTCGACGTGGTGATCTTCGACTGCGAGCTGACGCCGACGCAGCTGCGGAACATTGAAAAGAGCAGCGGTGTGCGCGCGGTGGACCGCACCATGCTGATCCTGGACATCTTCGCGGCGAACGCGCGCAGCAGCGAGGGGCGGCTGCAGGTGGAGCTGGCGCAGCTCAAGTACCTGCTGCCGCGCCTCGCGGGCGGCGGGAAAGGCCTTTCGCGCCTGGGCGGCGGCATCGGCACGCGCGGGCCGGGCGAAAGCCAGCTGGAAACCGACCGGCGCCACATCCGCCGCAGGATCGAATCGCTGAACCTGCAGCTCGGCGAGCTGGAGCGCCGCCGCGCGCGGCAGACGAGCCGCCGCGAAAAGGACGGCGTGGTGACCGTGGCGCTGGTCGGGTACACGAACGCGGGAAAATCCACGCTGATGAACGCGCTGACCGGCGCCGGCGTGCTGACCGAGGACAGGCTCTTCGCCACGCTGGACCCGACGGCGCGCGCGCTGCGGCTGCCCGGCGGCGAACGGGTAATGCTGATCGACACGGTCGGCTTCCTGCGCCGCCTGCCGCACCACCTGATCGACGCTTTCCACGCGACGCTGGAGCAGGCCGCCGGGGCCGACGTGATCCTCAATGTCTGCGACGCTTCCAGCCCGGAAGCGTCCGAGCACCTGAAAGTGACGCAGAGCATCCTCGACAGCCTCGGCTGCGGCGACCGGCCGGTGATCCCGGTGCTGAACAAGTGCGACCTCGCGCCCGGGCTCGGCGCGATCCCGATGATCGGCCGGGCGGTGCGCGTCAGCGCGAAAACGCGCGAAGGGCTGCCCCGCCTGCTGGACGCCATCGAGGACAACCTGCCGGACTACCTGCCGGTAAAGCTGCTGCTCCCGTTTTCGCAGGCGCGCCTCGCCGAGCGCGTGCGCGCCGTCGGCGCGGTGCAGAACGAGGAATTCGCCCCGGACGGCTGCCACCTGACCGCCCGCGTTCCACAGTCGCTGATGAGCGCGGTCTGGGACTATATCGTCGACTGAAACGGCCCCGCGCGGGCAAATACGTGCGGAGCCGCTTTTTTTCGCGCGCCCGCCCCGAAATCCGCGGAAAACGGCGTTGAAAAAGAGCACGGCTTGTATTATGATAAGGGTGCGGAAAACCGCGCGCCGCGGTCATTCCGCGGCAGGGGGAGGGGACAAGCACGAAAAAAGGAATTTCCACCGCGCTGGTCTGCGCTTTCGCGTGCCTGCCGATCCTCGCTTCCTGCCGAAGCGCGGCGCGGAGCGGCGGCGTGCAGCCGGCCGCAGAATCCGCCTCCGTGATGGCGGCCCTCAGCGAAGCGGCCGCGCCGGAAGCCCGGGTCGCCGTGAAGACGGCCCTGACGAACACGGTGCGGAACCGGGTAAGAATTCGGACGGCCGTACCGCAGTTTTCCGGTTTTCCCGGCACGGAAACGCTGAACCGGCAGATCGCGCAGCAGACGCAGAGCGCGGAGGCGGCGCTGGAAACATCCGCGGAGGCTGCCTCCTCCGGCTCCGCCGGGGAAACGGCTTTCTACTCCAGCTACTTCGACTATACCGACCGCGGCGGGCAGCTCTCCGTCTGGGTGACCTGGCAGTCCGGCGCGGACGGCGCGCGCGATGGGCGCGGCGTGAGCGCCTGGAACGTGGAAACCGCGACGGGAAAGCCCTGCGGCACGCCGGACTTTCTCTTCCGCGACAGGGCCGGCGGCGAAAAATGGCTGACCGGGCAGATTGAAAAAAAGATCCGCGACCGGGCGGACGTCTATTTCCCGGACGCGGCCCGGATCGTTGAAAAAAAAGGCGGGAACTACGACTACTACCTGGACGGCGACACGCTCGTCGTCGTCTTCGGCAGCGGGGAGATCGCGCCGCCCTCGGCGGACCCCGTCTCCTTCGCTTTTCCGCTGAAGGAGATGGCCGTCGGTTCCCCGCTCTCCGTCCCGCTTTCCGGGCAGAGCAGCCGCGGCGCCGTGCGCGTGAACGGGCAGGACGCGCTGATGAGGAACCGGCCCGTTCCGGACGGGCGGGGCGGGTATCTTCTTCCGCTGGAGGACACCTGCGCCCTGCTCGGCCTGGAAATCACCCGTGGGGACGGGGCCTGCGCGGCGGGCGGCAAGGCCGTTGAACCCACGCTCGTCCAGGGCGTTTCGTACGCGCCCCTTTCCTTCTTCACGGAAACGGCGGGGGAGCTCCTGTTCTACGACGGCGGCGTGCTGCGCATCTTCCCGAAATCCGCGCAGGGGTAACGCCGCCCCGCCCGCGCGGCAGTATCTTAAACAGCGAAAGGAAATCCGATATGGAATTTTGTCCAGAATCCCCCATCCAGTTCAACTGCAGCTGCGTCCTCGTGGGAAAAGACGCCTCCGCGACCGGCCGCGTCATCCTCGGGCACAACGAGGACGACTATCACGTGGTCGCGCAGGTATACCATGTGCCGCGCAAAAAGCATCTGCCCGGCGAGACCGTGCGTTTCGGCGACGGGGACGCGATCATCCCGCAGGTGGAGGAAACCTACGCCTACCATTGGTCGGAGATGCGCTCGCCCAACACGGCGATGCCCTACTCCGACACTTTTGTGAACGAATGGGGCGTGGCGGTCGTCAGCGATTCGTGCGTCCCCTGCCGCGTGCCGGAAGGCCGGAAGCCGGAGGCGTCCATCGGGTACGGCCTGCGGCGGCTGGTGGCGGAGCGCGCGAAGACCGCGCGCGAGGGCGTGGAGCTGGCCGTCAGCCTCGTGGAGCAGTTCGGCTACCGGAGCGCCCGCTCCTACGAAATCGCGGACAAGGACGAGGCCTGGGTGCTCCAGGTCGTGCAGGGACGGCATTATGCGGCCCGGCGCGTCCCGGACGGCGAGGTGCTCTACATCCCGAACTGGTACACCATCCACGGCGTGGACTGGAACGACACGGAGCACAAAAACTGGTACTTCTCGCCGGACCTGGCGGAATACGCCGCCCGGAACGGCTGGTACCGCCCCGCGGAAGAGGGCAGCTTTGCGGACTTCGATTTCGCCGCGGCCTACCAGGAGGGCGGCGACAGGCCCGTCAATATCGTCCGCGCGCGCGGCGCGTGGCGCCTGCTGCTCGGCAGGGTGCCGGAGGACCTGAAGCTCTTCTCGGCAAAGCCGCCGCGGAAGATCGGCGTGGAGGACGTAAAGCGCATCCTGCGCTCGCACTACGAGGGCACGGAGGACGACGCCGCGCGCAGATACGGATGCAACCCGCACATGGGCGAGGGAAGCCGCTTCACGATATGCTCCTGCATCACGGCGGAGAGCTGCGTCGTCGCGTTCGCCGAAACGCCGGCGCTGACGCGCGTCCTGCGCGCCTCGCCCCTGCCGTGCGTCAGCCCTTACGTACCGTGGTACCTCGGCATCTCCGCGGCGCCGGAAGGCTACGCCTGGTACGACCCGGAAACGGCGCAGCAGACGCATTTCCACCCCGCCGGGGACGATTTCGCGTACCGTCCCTCACGGGCCTTCTGGGCTTTCCAGACCGTGCGGTACTTCACGGAATTCGACTACGGGGGCACGGCCGGCCCCATCCGCGCGTCCATCCGGGACATGGAGCGCCGGTGGGACGCCGAGGCCGAAACGGAGGAGGACGTCTGGAAGCGTCTCGCGCAGGCCTCCCCCGCGGCGGCGGAGCGCTACCTGACGGACTGCACCGCCGCGAAGGCGCGGCAGGCCTGGGACTGGGCGAACGCGACCATCCTGCGGCTCGGCGAGGAGCGGATCGCGCGGAACGCCGCTTTCCGCCCCGACGAGGGAAGGCCGTAATCCGTTCCGTATATGATTACTTACTAAATACAATCAGTTGCAGGAATCCCCGGGTGCGGAAAAAACCGCGCCCGGGGATTCCTGCGCACCGGCGCATGCCGCCGGCCGGTCTCAGCCCGCGGCGAAAGCCTCCACCTCGCGGAGGGAGGGCATGGCCGGGATCGCTCCCGCCTTGGTGACGGTGAGAGTTCCGGCGGCGTTCGCGAAGGCGAAGGCGCTCTCCCACTCCGAGGCGGACACGGCGCGGAGCCGCTCCCGCGTTTTCCCGCAGATCCGGCTCAGCAGCGCGCCCCAGAACGCGTCGCCCGCGCCCGTGGTGTCCACCGCTTCCACCCGGCGGGCCGGCACAAAGCCGTTCGCGCGCTCCGTGCGGTAAAACGAGCCGCGCGGCCCCAGCGTGACCGCCACCAGCACGGCGCCGCGGGAGGCGAGCTTTTCCGCTCCCGCGCGCGGGTCCGTCTCTCCCGTAAGCAGGGCCATTTCCTCCCCGGAAACCTTCACGAGGTCCGCGAGCGGCAGAGCGGCGAGCATCTCCCGTTTCGCCCTTTGCTCGTCCCCCCAGAGCGGCGGGCGGTAGTTCGGGTCGAAGCTCACGAGCGCGCCGGCGCGTTTCGCCGCCCCGGCGGACTCCAGCGTCGCGCCGCGGCAGGGCTCGTCCGTCAGGGAAACGGAGCCGAAGTGGAAAATCGCGCAGTCTTCGAGCAGCTCCTTTTTCACCTCGTCCGCGCGCAGGCAGATATCCGCGCCGGGCCTGCGGTAAAAGCTGAAGGAGCGGTCCCCGTTTTCGTCCAGCTGGACGAACGCCAGGGTGGTCGGCGCCTCCCGCGTCTTCACCATGCCGGAGACGTCGACGCCCGCGGCGGCGACGGAAGCGACGAGGAACCTCCCGAAATCGTCGTCCCCCACCTTCCCGATGAACGCGGTTTTCCGGCCGAGCCTGGCCGCCATGGCCATCGCGTTGGCCGGCGCGCCGCCGGGGTTGCGCGCGAAAAGCGCCATGCCGAGCCCGTTTTTCCCCGCCGGGGTGAAGTCGATCAGCGATTCCCCGAGCGCCACAATATCGCACATACCCATATCTTCCTTCCGGAGTAAATTCATAAAGCGGCCGCGCCGCCCCCGGTTTTCCGCCGGGAAGCGGCTCGAATCCGCCCGATTCCCCTCAAGCATAGTTTACAGGGTTTTTCCTCCCATTGCAAGGGAGTTCCCCGCCGTGAAAAAATCTCTCATGGTCGGTTCAAATTTGTTTCACGGCGGCGCAATAACTGCGGCGTAGGATAAAAAACCGAAAAACAACAGAGGTGAATCTCATGGAAGAACAATCGGTTCCAAAGAAGCGGACTGCCCGGACGCGGAGCGGGAACGAGCGTTTCCGGGAAAAGCTTCCCCTGCTCGCGCTCTGCGGCATCGCGCTGCTCTCCTTCTGTCTGAACTTTTACGGGATCGGGCGGCTCGGCTACGGGAACGCCTATTACGCCGCCGCCATCCGGAGCATGACGCAGAGCTGGCACAACTTCTTTTACATCTCCTTCGACCCGGCGGGGCTCGTCTCGGTGGATAAGCCGCCCGTGGGCCTGTGGGTGCAGGCGCTTTTCGTGATGGTTTTCGGCTACCACGGCTGGGCCATGCTGCTGCCGCAGGCGCTGGCCGGCGCGGCCTCCAGCGTGATGATGTACGTCCTCACGGCGAAGCGCTTCGGCCGGCCGGCCGGGCTGACCGCGTCGCTCGTCTTCGCGCTGACGCCGGCCGTGGTCGTCTCCTCGCGCAACAACACCATGGACATGCAGCTTATCCTCGTTCTGCTGGTCGCAGCCTGGTTCCTGTTCCGCGCCGTGGACACGGGCAGGCTCCGGGATCTGTTTTTCTGCGCCGCCATGATCGGCCTGGGCTTCAACATCAAAATGCTGCAGGCCTACATGATCCTTCCGTCCGTGGGCGTCTTTTACCTGCTCTGCTCGAAGCAAAAGATGAGCAAACGGCTGCTCGCGTGCCTTGCCAGCCTCGCGATCCTCGGGGGCGTCTCGTTCGCGTGGACGGCGGCGGTGGACCTGACGCCCGCTTCCGGGCGGCCCTATGTGGGCAGCTCCACCAACAACACCGAGTGGCAGCTCATCTTCGGCCACAACGGCATGGAACGCGTCAGCGGCGGCATGGGCGGCATGGCGCGCGGCGGCGGGCGCGGCTTCTCCTTCGGAAACCGGAACGGGACGGACGGCAGCCGGAACCGCGGCGGGCAAAACGGGCGGAACAACAATATGCCCGGGGCCGGCGGGCAGGGCAATCTCAACGGAACGCCGCCCGCGGACGGGAACAACGGCAGCCCCTTCGGCGGGCAAACGCCCGGAAACGGCGGCGACGGCTTCGGCGGCGGCCGGGGCACCGCCGTCGGCAACGACATCGGCACGGCGGGGCCGTTCCGCCTGTGGCAGCAGAGCATGTACGGGCAGGCCTCGTGGCTGCTGATCCCGGCGCTTTTCTGCATCCTCGCGTGTCTGCACAGACCGAAGGGGAAAAAGCTGACGCCGAAACAGGGCGTGCTCCTTTTCTGGATCGTGTGGCTCGCTGCGGTCGGGGGATTCTTCAGCTTCGCCGCGTTCTACCACCGGTACTATCTGTGCATGCTGGCACCCGGTATCGCCGGCGTCGCCGGCATCGGCTTCCCGGAGATGCTGCGCGAATTCCGGGAACGCAGGGGCTGGAGGCAGTGGCTGATGCCGCTCTGCACGCTCTTCGGCGCCGGGTTCTCGGCCTGGTACGTCTGGACGTACTACGAGGCGCTGCGCGCGACGCTCTTCCCGGTGATCGCGGTTGCCGGCGCCGCCGCGCTTGCGCTGATGGCGGCCCACCTGCTCCGGCCGAAACGCGCGCTGGCGTTCGCGGCAGCCGGCCTGATGGGCGTTTCGCTCCTCGCGGGATCGTTCTACTGGTCGCTGACGGCGACGCTGTACGTCTGTGAAAACGTCACGATGCCCTACGCCGGGCCGGAGCTCGCCGAAACGGCGAAAACCCCGGGCATGACGGCGAACCAGGGGGCTTTCACCGGGAACGACAGCGCCACGCAGAAGCTGGAGGACTACCTGGTGAAGCACTACAAAACGGGGAGCTACCTCGTCGTGGGGCAGCGCGCGAACGACGTGGCGCAGTTCATCGTGGACACCGGCCTCCCGGCCGTGGCCAGCGGCGGCTTTCTCGGCACCGACAACGCGCTGACGCTCGCGCGGTTCAAACAGCTTGTGCAGGAAGGCAAGATCACATATGTGATGGTCTCGTCCGGAGGCGGCATGGGCGGAAGCTCCGAGCTCGTCTCGTACGTGGAGGAGAACGCCGTGAAGGTCGACGCCTCCGAGTACGGCGGCGGCACGAACGGACAGACCAGCATGACGCTCTACCGCTTCGGCGCCGACAGCGCGGGGTGAAAATCGGCCGGCGAAAGGCCCGGTTTTCTCCCGTCCCCGCGGAAAAACGCCCAAACGACTGCGGAAACGCGGCAGCGCCCGGCCGGAAATCGGCCGGGCGCTGTTTTTCCCGCTTACGTCGGATTTTTGAAGGAGCCGCGGATATTGAAACGCACGGCCTCTTATGCGGATTTCAGACTATTTTGCGGTATTTCGCCGCGGCTTTCAAGACGAGTCACCCCTTTACGCTTCCCATCACGATTCCCTGCGTAAAATATTTTTGCAGGAAAGGATAAACCATAAAGATCGGGATGGAGCCGATGATAATCTGCGCCGCTTTAATCGTCCGGTCCGAAAGGTTGCCTATCGAGCTTATCGTCGCGGCCACGCTGTAGTCCTGCTTTGTAAGCACGGTCTGGAGATAGGTCTGCAGCGGATAATTTTCCGGGCGGTTGATATAAATGAGCGCGTCGAACCAGTTGTTCCAATGCCCCACGATGGTGAACAGCGCCAGTGTTGCGAGAGCCGGCTTGGAAAGGGGCACGTAAATTTTCGTCAGCGCCGTAAAATGCCCCGCGCCGTCGATTAGCGCGGCTTCTTCAATTTCCCCAGGCAATTCCCTGAAAAAATTGATCAGGATAATCATGTTCCAGATCGGCAGAGCTCCCGGAATAATCAGCGAAAAAATGCTTCCCATCAGTCCGGTCGCAGAAACCATGAGGTATGTCGGAATCAATCCGCCGGAGAACAGCATCGCCCCGACAAAATACCACATGAAGACATTCCTGGGCTGAAACCTGCTCTTCGTTTTCGACAGGGGATACGCCGTAATCACGGTAAAAACGGTGTTGATCGTCAAACCCAAAACGACCCGTTCGACGGAAACCCACAAGGCTTCCACGAACTCTTTTTTCTCCAGCACATACTGATAGGCGTTAACGGTGAAACCCACCGGCAGCAGTTTTACCTGGCCCGCGGTTGCCGGGACACTGGAGCTGAAGGAGATTGCCAGAACATTGATCAACGGCAAAACACAGCTCAGCGCCCCTAAAATCAGGACAAAATATATCAACGCGTTCGCAATGCTTCCCGCAATCGTCTTTTGATAATGCATCTTAAACTTCCCACCTCACTCAGAAAGGACGGTACCCGGTCAGCTTATGCGCCGTCTTATATGACACCACGGTCAAAACCAGACCGACCAGGGACCTGAACAGGCTGGCCGCAGTGGACAGGCTGAACTGCGCGTCAACCAAACCGATCCGGTAGATCAGGGTATCCAGCACATCGCCGCTTTCATAAACGGCAGGGCTGTACAAATTGAAAATCTGGTCAAAGTTCGCGCCCAAAATACCGCCTATGGACAGTGTGGTCATCAGGACGACCATCGGGGTAATGCCGGGGAGCGTGACATGCAGCAACTGGCGCCATCTTCCCGCCCCATCCACATAGGCCGCTTCGTATAATCCCGGATCGATGCCCGTCAGGGCCGCCAAATAGATGATGGTGCCATATCCGAACTCTTTCCAGACGTCCGACGCGATGACGACGGTTGGAAACCATTTGTTATCTCCCAGAAAAAAGATCGGCTTGCCGCCGAAAAATTTTATCACCTGATTGATCATCCCCGTGCTGGGAGAGAGTATGTCGATCAATATTCCAGCCAGGATAATCCAGGAGAGGAAATGCGGCAAATAGATAGCCGTCTGAACGCCGCGTTTAAAATGCTTGTTCCTGATCTCGTTGAGCAGAAGCGCAAAGACGACGGGGACGACGATCATAAGGAGAATCTTCGCGGCCGCGATATATATCGTGTTCCATATCACGCGGGGAAAATTGTTCATGCCAAAAAGATATTTGAAGTTGTCCAACCCCACCCATTCCGAACGGAAGAAGCCCTCGCCCGGGACAAAATCCTGAAACGCTATGATAAGCCCGATCATTGGCAAGTAATTGTAGACCAGCACCACAAGCACGCCCGGTATAAGCATGAAATACAGCGGAAGCTGTCTTTTGAATTTATTCCGATTCATATGTAGCCTCTCTTTAAAACAGGAAGGGAAGAGTAATATCTTTCCTTCCTGTTTCGATATCCCGAAGATCCTCCGGACGCTTATTTCTGAGAGCCGTTCGATTCGTTGACTTCTTTTGTGATGTCCGTTCCGCCCTGAGAATACCACATCTTTACGAAATCGTCGAATTTTTCCGCGGGCTCCTCGCCCATAATGATTTTCGTGTACGTCTCGTCCCGCAACGATTTCAGGATGCTGGTCTTCGACTGGTTCTTGTCGGAAAGGATGCCGCCGAACGCGCTGGACAGCATCAGCTTGTTCTTCATATACGCGTCGATGACGTTGCCGGAACTCTGCCCGGGGCCGAATACCTTTGCGTACCCGAACGCCATGTTGTCCGAATTGTCACCCTTATTGTACTTGACAATGTAATCGTAATATTGCTTCTCTTCGGCGTTCAACTTGGACGGATCATTCTTGGAGAACGCCTCCTGAATATCGACGTAACAGTCGTAGTTCTTAGTGGGGCTGGTTACGCCGGGCAGATCGACGTTATACATCCAAATCTCATTTCCGGCTTTCGTGACGGAAAGCTCCCGGTCGGTCCCTTTGACTTTCATCAGGTTCATCATCTTGATCATCGCTTCGGGGTTTTTGCTCTTTTTATTTACGCCGAAGAACGTGCCGACCGTAGTCTGAATCATGTTGCTCGCCGCCTGGCCGTCGACCGACGGAAGCGGATACGGGACAAACTCGGCTTTCGGATTTTTCGTGCTGAGGTCCTTCACCGTGATCGGCGCGGACAAACCGGAGTAAACCATCCCCGCTTTCTCCGAGACCAACGCCTCTATGCTCTTCTGAGGAGTCATCACCGCGAACTCCTTGTCTAAAAATCCGTCTTTGTATAACTGCTGAAGCTTTTCCAGCGCCGCTTTGGCCTCGGGCTGGATGGCGCCGAACTGCAGCGTTCCGTCCGATTTCTTGACCCAGCCGGTCGGATAGGCATGGAAGCCTTCAAAGAATCCCAAAAGGCTGGCCCAGTTATCTTCCACGATGCCTTTTTCCGCGACCAGCCCGACGGTATCGTTTTTCCCGTCGCCGTCCGGATCGTCCTTCGCGAAAGCTTCCATGATCCTGTACACATCGTCCATCGTTTTCGGGTTGGGAAGCCCCAGCTTTTTAAGCCAGTCCTGACGCACCCACAGGAACTGGGTCTGATCGACCGTCCCCTGGAATTGCGGCAGCGCCATGAGCTTGCCATCCACCTTGGCCAGCGCCATGGAATCCGGCACGGAAGCGAAATTCTTCTTGATTTCCTCAGACGCGTATTGCCCGAACACATCGGTAATATCCGCAAGCATGCCGTTCTTAAGGCACATGTTGAATTGCTGCGGGGTAAGCGGCATGAAATCCGGAAGATCTCCGCTCGCGATGCTCAACGTCATTTTTTGCTGAAACTGGGCCCCCGAGGTCGTCCATAAATACTTGTACTTGATGCCCAGGTCCGAGGAATAAAGGCGGGTGAAAGGATTGTTGTCAATGCTGTCTCCTTTGTCGAACTTCGGGTCGTCGAAACCCTTGACAACCGTTATCTCGATCGGAGGATCATATTTTCCCATCGGGTCAACCGCGGCTTTCTCGGAGCTGCCGCTTTTCGATGGACTCGCTGAACTCGTCCCGCTGTTCGAACCGCCCGAACATGCGGCGACAGACGCTGCAGTGGCCAATGCAAGGATCACGCAAAGCACCTTTTTCATACTTTTCCCTCCATCTTTTTTGGGCATTACTGCTATACTTGAATAGTAATCCAAATCAATTACTGTTACAATATTCATCTTTTTACATTTGTAATCCAAAACCGACTTCTTATATGGTATCCCGGAAAACTTTGGGCGTCACGCCGGTTGCTTTTTTAAAGAAGCGGATAAAATTGGTTGTGGAATGGTATCCGATCGCCTCTCCCACGTCCTGAATCCTGACGTTGGTCCGGCGCAGCATGCTCTTCGCCTGACTGATCCGCAGGCGGGAAATAAAGTCCGATATTTTTTCGCCGGTTTCCAGCTTGAACATCCTGGACAGATAAGTGGGGTTGAAATGCATCAGCTCCGCGAGGCAGACGAGGGACAGGTCATCTTTCAGATGGTTTGCAATATGGTCCTTAAGGAAATCGATTTCGTGCGATATCGTCTCTTTTTTGCTCTTCTCGGTAACATCCAGAATGACGCCGAGCAGGCTTTTCAGATATTTGACCGCTTCCTCCCCCGAGGCATGCGACTCGTACTGCATCAACTTCTCGAGATCTATGAATTTTATCAGCCGCTCCTCCAGTCCGTAGCGGTTGATGTACGACAGCAATACCAGCGCAACCGAATAATAAACTTCTTCGCGGTACCTTTTGGAAAAACCATTTTCCCCGCCGCAAACATTGGAAAGGATGCGGTCCATCACCTGGATGCAGTTTGCTTTCTCGCCTTTCTCCAGACAGCTTTGAAACACGTCCCGATCTCTGGCGCAGGCATAGATCCGCCTCTGCTGCGCGCTGTCTTTCGGCGCCGACATCAGGCCGCCCAGGTAGTCGTCGGATAAGATCAATTCATTCCCGGCGTCCGAGCGGTACGTCAAGATCTGTTGCATGCGCCGATATTGGCTGAAAATATTCTCCCATTGCACAGGCTCTTTGCTCAGGATAAAAGAGACGCCGACTCCTATGGATTTCAGGCATTCCCGCTGGACAAGTTCCAAGCATCCCCTCAGCAGGTTGGACTGGTCCAGCAGACTGCCGCGGCAATCACCGTCTCCTTTTTCAACCGGCTGTACAAATTGGACAAGCGCAAGGACATAGTACCGGTCGTCAAGCACGAATACGCTGGGGGTAATCGCGGAAATATGGGATGAAACGACCAATCCCGCCGAGCAAAGCAGCCGGACCCGGTCGGTATAGGGAATTCCGTCTTCGGCTTTATAGATCTTCCCCAATATGAAAAAAAACGGGGCGTCCGCATCGAGCTTGATCCCCAGCCTTTGAAGCTGCGACTTTACGTCGTCCGTCGGATTGTTCGCCTGAATCAGGCCGAGGATATAATCCCTTTGCAAAAAATCGCGCGCTTGATCCATTTGCTGCTCTGTCTGCCGGATCAAGCTTTCAATATGGATGCTCCGTTCAATTTCCGAGACGGCCTCCCGAACCGCGCCTAAAATTTTTTGATACCCCTCGGTCTTCAGCAGAAACTTGACGTTCGGATATTGGATGGCCTGATAGACGAAGTTGAACTCAACATATCCGGTTAAAAATATCACCCTGCAAAACGGCCAGTTGCGCCTGATGATTTTCATCAGCTCCATGCCGTTCAATCCCGGCATCTGAATATCGGTCAGCACGACGTCCATGCGCATGCGGTTCATCCAATTGACGGCTTCCTCTCCGGAGTATGCGCAATAGACATCCAGTTCAATTTCATTCTGACTCTTAAAAAACTCCGTCAGTCCGTCCGCAACATATTCTTCATCATCGACGATCAGCATTCTGTACATTTTTTTCACCGCCACCCGTGCCAATGGAAACGACGACCTTAAGACCGCCCAAAGGACTCCGCGAAACCGAAATCCCGCTTCCCGGCCCGTTTTTCAGACGCAGCCGGTAATCCACGTTGATGATTCCTGTCGTTTCCTTTGCAAAATCCTCGTTTTTCAGCATTTCCTGAAGATATTGTATATTCCGGTCCGTTATGGTATTTCCGCTGTCCTCAACCGTTATCTGCAGCCCCAGGGGCAGCGATTCAAAGCCGATCCGGATGGCGCCGGTTCCGGACCGGTTTTCTATCCCGTATTGAAACGCGTTTTCCACAATGGGCTGCAGGATCAACCTCGGAACGACGACATCTGCCGCTTCCTCGGGCAGCTCGCCGAAAGAGACCGTGACGCGGTTGGCGAAGCGCATCGCCTGGATTTCCGTATATACTCTTACAAAGTCCACTTCCTTCGACAAAGGCACGTCGTCGCATGTGTTGCGGGCAATAAACTCAAAGTATTTTCCCAGCATATCCGTGAACGGCTTGATATTGTCATAATCTTCCATCTGAACCATCGTGCTCAGCATAAAAAAACAGTTGTATAAAAAATGAGGATTGATCTGAGCCTGCAGCTGCTTGAGCTCCGCTCTTTGGGCCATGATTTTCGACTTATAATTCTGCTCGATAAGCCCGTTGAGCTTTTGGACCATCTTGTTGAATCCGTCGAACAAATACTGGAACTCGTCATCGAAATGCTTCGGCGAGACCGTAACGTTCAGGTCTCCTTCCTCCACCTTTGAAAACGAATGGAGCAGCACTTGAAGCGGGTTATTGATTACTTTCTGCAAAATATAATAATAAAGGATAAAGAATACGGGAGAACTGCATAAGAAGATCCACAGCACGGTTTTGTAATTCTCAACGGTGCGAAACACGTTCTCATATTCGCTGTACTTCACAACAAATATCCCGAGCGTATCCGATTCGCTGTAGGTCATAAAGATGCTGTTTCCATGAATCGTGAACTGACGTTTTCCGGAAAGCAAGGCGCTCACATACCTGTCTTTGTGTTCGGCGATTTCGCCGATGCTGTCGTTTTCAGCGTTGGAAATGACAAAACGCCCGGCCCTGTCGATCATAATAAAAGCCTCCGTGTCGGAAGCGGACAGGGATGCCATTTTGTTTTCAATCTTGCTCGCAGAAAGTTCGATTTCAATGACGAAGTACGGGTCCGTGTTATGATAATAATTGGGGTACGGAAGGCAAAGATACATCCTCACATCCCGGTAATCGATCGCGGGCGCACTCTCATATTGCAGCCCCAGATGCCGTTCCGACTCTTCCCGGCTCATTCTGCTGAAGCCTCGGGTGGATGAAACTTCGATCTCCGCGGCGCGTATGTATACCGTGACGTCGGCGGCGTAGGGGCTGCTGTTTTCTATGGTTTCCAGCCGATATGTCAATCGCTCGATATCGGATACCCTCTCGTACGGCGACATGCTGCCATAGTTGACCGCAAGGTCATTCAGGCTGATATCGCCGAGACAGTCCGTTTCCAAAACCTTCAGCCTGAGGACCTCCCTTTCGATGTTTTCCAGAAAAAACGCGGTTTCCGACGTATTTTCCTTGATGATTTCCTTTTCAATTAAATCTTTTCCGGCGTTAAAAATGCCGATGCCAATCAGGTATATCGGCACAACCAAAATAAAAAACGCCGTAAAAAGCCGCATAAAAACAGACCGTCTCCCATGTAATCCCCGGATTCTCATTTCTGTACACCCTGCCTCCAAAAAATACGCAAGCAGATCCACGCGAAAATACGAACGGGCCACGACAAGGCCCCCGGCGGCTTTATGGGATTCGGGGGGGGGGACTGTCAGGCGGTCCCGCCGTGGTCCTTTCCGCAGACAAGTTTTCCCGAAGTATCGTACACGCGGTTTGACGCGGCGAAAACGATCGGGCCGCAGGAATAATCCTGGCTGTCGTTCAGAAGATGGATTTCGCAATTCCGTATGATTCCACGATTCATAGGCTTCCCTACCGCAATCACGACATTGCCGTAATACCGGCTGGGATTGTTTCCTTCCATCAAACAGTCTTCCACCACATTTCCGTCGTTCTCACCCGGCCAGCTATCTCCGTAAAACAATACGGCCGGCCCTTCGTTATAGAGGAACTTACAGTTCCTCACGGTCACGTTGTGGTTATCCGCCTCAAAATCGAAGCCCTGCCCATCCGGACTTTCTCCTTTTACCGTATTGGAGAAAGTGCAGTTCCGGATCAGATAATCGCTTACGCGGGCCACCTGGAACGCGGCGACGCCCCACCACATTCCAACGCCCCGATACCCCGTCTGATCCACAAGGACCTCCTCCGACACCCCTCCCGTGATGCAGTAAAGCATCACACCGCCCGTTCTGTAAGAGCGGTAGACGTTGCAACGCCTGATATTCACGTTTTTGAACGCCTCCGCGGTAATTTTACTGTGGCCGTGTTCGATCCACCGCCCGGTCTCATCATGGTCCCTTCCGATGACTTCTATTCCAACGTCGCACCGATCAAAATTACAGTCCGTAATCGTTATATCGGAGAACAAATTACGTCCCCCATATGCGTCGGAGCCGCAAATGCTGACACCCGTGCCGTACAACAGATCCGGCGGCATGCTCTTCCGGACACTGCAGCAAAAATCCGTGTCCTTTCCGGTGATATCATGGAAAAAACAATTCTCAACCCACAGATACCGATGACGATAGGTGTTTTCCGTCCAGACGACCAGCCCGCCGTAGCAGTCGCAGATTTCTATATTCGTGACGCGGTAGCCGTCTGCATTTACAATCCGTATGCCATATATTTTTTTGCCGATTCCCGGCGCGATCCGCGGCCTCTTACCTTCCCCATACGATGAGACCGTTATAGGAAGCTCTTCCGTACCGGAACCTTTCGGGTACAGGGATTCGCCCGTCCAAACATCTCCGGACTTGAACAGCAGGCTTTCACCCGGCTGCAGCAATAATTCCGAAGCTCTTCGCAGAGACCGAAACGGGGTTTCCGGACACAGACCGTCATTTTCGTCGTCGCCTGCGCTGGAGCTGATATAATAAGTCTTATGGCCGCTGACTTTTGCTTTGCACATTTCGATTCTCTCTGAATGATCCACGTCTCATCTTTCCCCCGACAGATCCCAGAGGATCTGTAAATTTAGAATTTTGATTTTGCGGTCAGAAAAGGCAATCCTGAGGCGCCGTCAAAAGCGGTGCCGTCCTTGGCAAAGGCGCCAAAAGCCTCCGGCAACGCATCGGCTCGCTGAAAAGGCGGTTGAAAACTGATTGCACGGCCGTGCTTCAGCAATATAGTAGCATACTTAATGTCCTTATTCCTTGACTTTTGAGACAGGAACTAGTATTTTATAGACATGCGTTTATCTATTTCCGCTAAAGGGGCGAACGCGTTGAGTGATATTCATGTTGAGTCCCTGAACATCGATGGCGACTCGCAAACCTTTGTCTGTGATCGTTCCGAATTGTCTCTCGTGTGCCGGGGATCCGCCACGCTGTCGATCGATGATACCGAATACGCAGTACGCACGAGCAATCTGTTCATCCTCAACGCAAACACGGCTTATCGATTCACCCGCGCAAAGAACCTTGCCGTTTATCGAATCCGTTTTGACTGCGACTCGGTTTTTTCACAGTTTCCCGATGTCAGGGAGCTGATTTCGTTTCGGACTCTGTTTATGCTTCTCCCGGCCTTTTGCGTGAAACGCTTTTTCAACAATCCGGGTTACAGGCTGAAGCCCACGGCGCTCGAATATGTCCGGTCCCTGGTTCACGGCATGCTGCAGGAATCTGAGCACCGTTCGTTCGGCTACGAATCAGCGGTCAAGTGTCTCTTCGTCAATCTGGTTATTTTCCTCTGCCGCGAATTCAGCAACGCCAATATTCCCGGAGAAAACAACCTGTACGAAATTTCCAGATCGATGGATTTCATCGAATCCCACTTTACGTCCGCCATAACCCTCGGAGATTTAAGCCATGCCGCTTCCTTATCCAAGCGTCATTTTGACCGTGTGTTCAAAAGAGTTTACAATATTTCGCCTTTCGAATACATCAATAAACTGAGGCTGAACAGATCTTATGATAGAATCAAAATCAGCAAATGCAGCATTTCGGAGATTGCCGCCGAATGCGGTTTTACGGACTCAAATTACTTTTCGCGGCGTTTCAAAAAAGAGTTCGGGGTTTCGCCCAGACAATTGAAAGCCTCCTGCAGAAACCGCGGCACGGCGGGCGCCGGCTCGAAAGGACCGTAATTGCAGCCCGCGACCCGGTTCTGCCGCGGTATCGGCCAATCGCTTGCGCTCATAAAAAACGGATAGGAAGTTTTTTCGAAGCTTTCGCTGGATATGGACAGCAAAAAAGGGTATCCAATCGGATACCCTTACGCTTTTCAATATGATGTTGGCGCCGCCTATTTTCCCGGGCCGTTACCAGCCAAGTATCTTCAGCGCGGATGAGCTTAACTTCCGTGTTCGGAATGGGAACGGGTGTACCCTCATCGCAATCGGTACCAACTTTTCAGGATGATCGGCATTCATGGAATCCAGCGGAACTCCGCGGGACCTGCCTTAGATATTTCCCGCCGGGATCTGCCTGAACAAGCTTTCCGGGCATCGGCCCGACCGGACGCTCAGACCCTCTCGGGTTCGAGTCCGTCCTTGGCTCGTGAAATCTTTGGTGACCCGTGCGGGACTCGAACCCACGTTAACGGCGTGAGAGGCCGCTGTCTTAACCGCTTGACCAACGGGCCGTTGGTGCGTCATCGGGGGTTCGAACCCCGGACACCCTGATTAAGAGTCAGGTGCTCTACCAACTGAGCTAATGGCGCATAATAAAACCTGTACACTGAAAACTGAATAAAAGAAAAAGAAATGCGAATAAAAAAACATCAGAGGGCCAAAAACAACTTGGTCAAGCCCTCGACCTATTAGTACTGCCAAGCTGAACACGTTACCGTGCTTATACATGCAGCCTATCAACCTTGTAGTCTTCAAGGGGTCTTACTTGCTTACGCAATGGGATATCTTATCTTGGAGTCGGCTTCACGCTTAGATGCCTTCAGCGTTTATCCGATCCGCACATAGTTGCCCAGCTATGCCATTGGCATGACAA
>ENA-UOOK01002461-UOOK01002461.1-fermentation-metagenome-genome-assembly--contig:-NODE-2461-length-22761-cov-11.645600_pt1 | contig 22761 bp, 19 predicted proteins | sample MGYA00245777_ERZ724023 | MGnify/ENA primary metagenome ERZ724023 (study PRJEB28704, sample SAMN03018312) | fermentation metagenome | biome: anthropogenic terrestrial biome; feature: soil...
GATCATCTAAAAGAGCTAACTTCGTAAAATCACTCCGGCTTAATGTTGGTTATGTAGATAATTTTTCGAAGTTAGCTCTTTTAGATGATCCATACTTTCTGCATCTAATTAATGCGTTAGAAAAATATTGTGCATTACAAAATATAAACCTTTTTAAATTGATAAATATTGATGGCACTTATGTAAGCTCTGTAGATATAAAGATTGATGGAATTATAGCTTTTGGAAAATTTATTAAGGAAGATATTGCAAGACTAGATTCAATTTCAGAAAATATTGTTTTTATAGATTCCAAACCAAACGAAGAGAAATATGACTGTATTCTTTCCAATACTTATCTTGGTGCTATGCAAGCTATGAACTACCTTTATAATTTAGGTCATCGTAAAATTGCTTACATGGGGGATGGCTATAGTACTGAAAACAGTAAATATTCCGACTTAGATGAAAGGCAAGAAGCATATCAGATTTTTATGAAAAAGCATAATATATACAATCCGAATTATATATATTCCGGAGAACATTTTTCCTATTCGGAAGGTTGCCGAGTAACTCAGGACATGCTAAAGAATACCAGTGATTTACCTTCGGCTATTTTTATCGCGAACGATTCCATGGCTATTGGAGTTTTAGCAACACTCATGAACGAGGGCTTTAAAGTGCCTAAAGATATAAGCATAATTGGTTTTAATAATTTGGCTTCTACAAGGCACATTAAACCTGCATTAACAACTATTCATATTCCTATAGACAATATGATTGAAAGTGCATTAGAGATCTTGGAAAAAAATTCTATTAACAAATCAGAATTTCCACAAAAGATATATATATCAACCAAGTTAATAGAACGCCAAAGCTGTTCAAAACCTGCCACAATCAAAACTGGGACAAAGCAAAGCAGTAAGGACGGAATAAAACTGTGCTGATTGATAATACAAGAAGGTAATGAGTTCTACATGATATACTATTCACAACATAGTACATACCGCTTAGATAGGAAAAGATCTGTGATACACGCTTTTGTTGTGTTACAGATCTTTTTCTATCTAAACCGTATGACCATAAAAAGCGGAGACTGCAAGAATAAAACACGAGACCATTCCCCGAGTGCTTTCGTGCAAATCCTCCCTAACGATATTTATTGACTACATCATGCATTGTTTCCCAGTTCTTCTCCATATCGGACACTAATTTAAATTGTGTTCTTGTACGGTCTAAATTATGCTTTTCATGGTGTATTCTGAAATAAATATCCCCCTGCAGATAGTCTGTCAGGAAGCGGATACCGCATTCTAAGGTCATCATTTTAGCACCGACCGGCAACATGTCGATTTCTGCAGCTGTAAGACTTCCATTACAGCCTTCCAAGAAACCTCTTGTATATAGCTCATATAAAGATAAGTCAAAATTAACTTTCGTTAGGTCCGGTTCATCCTCTGCTCCTGTCGTCGCACCGAAGCGGATCGAATCACCAAAATCATTTACGGAGAAGCCCGGCATAATCGTGTCCAGATCAATTACGCAGATTGCCTTCCCTGTCACATTATCGATTATGATATTATTTAATTTGGTATCATTATGGGTCACCTTAAGCGGTAGCTTACCTTCTTTGTATAATTTCATTAATGTATATGTAAATTCTTCTCTTTCCATAACAAAAGCAATCTCGTCAGTAACCTCCTTTACCCGTCCTAACGTATCTTCTTGCACTGCTTTCTTTAATGTCTCCACGCGAACCGGAGTATTATGAAAATCAGGAATTGTCTCATGCAGGGTTTCCGCCGGATAATCCGCTAATAATTTTTGGAAACGACCGAATGCAATGGCACTTTGATAGAAATCATCCGGCTTCTCTACCATATCGTAGCAGGATGCATCCTCAATAAACCGGTAAGCCCTCCAATAGGAGCCAATGCTGTCCTTATAAAATGTCTTTCCGTCTTTGGTTGGTATAATGTTCATTGTCTCGCGTTTCACATCACCCTTGTTTTGTAAAATTTTTCTTTTTAAAAATTCTGTAACACCTGCTACGTTTTCCATTAATTGTTCCGGGTGCTTAAAGGTATCATGGTTCATTCTCTGCAGGATATAACGGATAACAGAACCATCTTCAAGCCTGTGATGTGTCACAAAAGTATCATTAATATGACCACTTCCATAACGCTTATAATCTATAAAAGTTCCTTCAAATGCAATCTGCTCTATCGCTTCATTAATTTTGGTGCAATATTCTTCTCTTGTCATGCCTTTCTCTCCTGTCATTTAGCTATTAAAACTCCTCCGGATAAACACCCTGATTTTTCAATTCTGCAATTGCCCCCCCGGTATGAAGGTCCAGGTTTTTCTTTCTTCGGCATACCTTGCTCCATCCTCACATTTCTCAATCCTGGTTCTCTCATGAATCTCCTTAAGATAACCTTCCTTTGTAATCTCACATACCCCTCTGGCTACAGATCCATGCTCCGTCAGCGTATTTTCTAAAATATAACCTGCCATGGCATATCGGTATTTTTTATCCTCCTGTGTGGAGACTAAGAAATGATAAATTGCCGCAAATGCATGGACTCCATAATAATCATCTGCATTTATAACCGCAAAGGGTGCCTCTATCACGCCAAAACAGCTTAAGATTGCATGGCCGGTACCCCCCAGGGCTTATCTCTGCCTTCCGGGACTTGGAACCCCTCCGGAATATTCTCTAATTACTGGTCTACGTAGGTTACCTTCTCCTTACTGATCCGGTTTCCGATTACTTTTTTAAATTCTTCTTCCATCTCCTTTTTAATAATAAAAACAATATTTTTAAATCCCGCTTTCCTTGCATCGTAGATTGAAAAATCAATGATCAGATTCCCTCTGTCATCTACCGGATCAATTTGCTTTAATCCTCCGTATCTGCTGCCCATACCGGCAGCCATAATGACTAATACCGGATCTTTCATATGAATTACCATGCCTTTCATAAACTTTCCTAATCCTTATCCTGTTCCATCCTGAAATCAATTCTTAACGGAATTGGATAAAGCCTTTTTATTTCTTTCATTGTGCTGTTGCTGCCCTCCGGTTTTTTCTCTTCTAATCTTAAATGATATTCAAACCATAGATCAGAAATTAATGTTTCCCCTTCCTTGACATACACATATTTCTTCTCAAAGGCTCCTTTTACAAAATCCAATTTGTCTATCTTCACTGCTGCAGCCACTGCCACTAGATACAGCCGCTCATCTTCCTTCATCCAGTCCGGAAGCTTCTGATACCGGATCCATATCTGCTCATATTCATTCATAGAAAGTAAATATCTAAAATACTGCGTAGAAGCGGCCACCAGAGCGTCGCCAGTGAATAAATCCAGCGCTTTTTTACTGTATGTTTCAAAGGCTTCCCTATCCTTCTGTTGCTTGGCTAATAGAGCAAGATTATAGTAAGCAAGGGGATTCGGAGACATCGTAATAGAGTCCTTTGCCATCGTATCGCTTTCCTGATAATTGCCCTGCTCCATCTCTATTACACTAAGCTGCAGACAGGTTAACCAATTCCTCCCGTTTGGATGCTTCAGACTTGACCTTAACAGTTTTGTCCAGGGCTCCTGTATCATATAAGCTTCCGGTAGGATCTCCGCCTTTGTTTCCGGCATATAACCATAATCCAATAAATGTAACCAGGGAGCCTGTGCTCCAGTCAGACTGCAGGGCGGAAAACAAAATCCTGCGGGAATCGCTTTCTCCCCTTGCTTCTTTCTCCGGCAAACCTCCAAAGCACCAAAGCCGCTGCCAAAGCTGACGATATTAACGGGTGTTTCATCACGGTATTGGCTTAATTCCTTTAACTGTTCCTTGATATAACCTTCTGTTATTGTTTCGTTGATGCGCTGATACAGCTTTTCCTTCGCCTTATGCCAATCCTTATCATAAAATCCTGCGGTATCCAGACCGATACCGCCAAAACACTGTACAAACTCAAGGGTTGAATTGGCATCCAGAATCATTCCATGCAGCTGTGTCGGAGCCAGTCCTCCCTGAATTTCAATATAATCTCCCTGACCTTCCTCGGATAGATAATCCTTCCACCTCTGGCCACCCTTATGGCTTCCCCAGCAGAACATCTTGCGATACCGAAGCAAATTGGAGGACCGCTCGAAAAACATCCAATCATCCGGATAAACAACCGCTTCCCAGGGTGCTTTCTCTTCTATTGGAGTTTGAAAAAAATACTCATTGGAATTAGAAAAATCAGCCGGATAGGAAGCATCCTTCTCTGGCATGATTGGCAAATACGGCATCTTTCCTTTCCCGAATTCCCGCGTCTTCATATCCATATAGATGACTTCCTCTGCTCCTGAGAAGATTCTGGCTTTCCTTGTTTCTTTCACTGCAACATTGCTCCAATAATATATAGAAGTCACAGTATCCTGATCATTTACAATTCTGGCATACATATTAAGCGTAGTACTATCCTCAGGCAGATGGAAGTCCAAATGCCAGAATAGATTATGGCATCTTTCATATTCATATATTCTTAAAAACTCTTCTCCGTTTTTATCCTTTAATACGCCGCAAAATACCGGTAAAGAAGTAGTAAAGCTATGTCCGTATTGTCCCACATTCCATTCCACACCGCCGGAGATCCAGGCATTTAAAACCGCCAGGTTCGCCGGCTGGATTACCGGATTCGTAAATAGCAGATCCTTTTCTAACTTCTTGTGATATAAGGAATACAGCCTCCCGCCATATTCCGGCAGGAAGGTTGCCTTTAAAACATTATTCTCCATTATAATTGCTTTATATGTAACAACAGAACGATCCCTGTCATATCGGTCCTGTATTTTATACGGAAGAAATCTGGGTGCCGTTTCATATCCTAATAAGGAATTATCCTCTTTCCTTAAACTTTCCTGAATGTTAACCTTCCTATTTCGATTTCTATCCTTATAGAAAGGAAGTGGGTTTTCTTTTGGTAGTTTTGTCCCTTTTAACGACAGAACGGTATATTTTACACTCATCTTGACACCTCCATTGCCATGCAAATCAGCAAGCTTAATAACTTGCTACTGGTTCACACCCACCATGTATACCATGTTATGATTTCGACAAATGATATCCGATAATAGTTTCTTTTTCATTGTAATTTGATTATAATATGAGTACATCCATTAATCTTTATCTGATTGCCGAGTATATTTGCACAATCTGCATATTTTTATTGCATTTTTTATAAAAACAGTTTAATATGTAGTTATATATTATACAAAAGCACTAACCATTTGGAATAAATTATAACAAGTAATTACTTTTGCACAAAGGTTTCATCTAATCAATGATAGCTATAGCAGAGGATGATAAGCAATGTCTTACGAAAGCATTCAGCTGGAACAGCCCATCGTGGTTAATAAAATAGTTACCATTCATTATTTTGAATATATGAGTGATTTTTACTATCCCGGCGAAGTTCATGACTTTTGGGAGATTCTTTGTGTAGACAAAGGAGAATTAGAAGTTGTTGCAGACAAAAAGCAGTTTTCTTTGAAAAAAGATCAAATTATATTCCATAAACCCAATGAATTTCATAGTCTTAAAGCAAATGGGATAATTGCTCCGAATCTATTCGTAATATCTTTTTTATGTAATTCTAAATATATGCATTTTTTTGAAAATAAAATTCTACATATCAATGATAACGAGCGTCAACTGATCGCACAGATTATAATTGAAGCAAAGAAAACCTTTAGTAATCAACTAAATGATCCTTATTTTGAAAAGCTAATTCGATATGATAATATTCCTTTCGCATCCGAGCAATTAATAAAAATATATTTAGAAGCTATCCTCATTAATTTATTTCGAAGGTACAATGCAAGGGACCCTATGGAAATGATATATCCGAATACAGTGAAAAAGAAAAATGATACGGAAACCTTTCAGCAGATACTTGACTATATGAACAACAATATACAAGAGCATGTAACAATTGAACAAATATGCCGAGATAACTTAATCGGACGTTCCAATTTGCAATCTATGTTCGCCTCCAAATTCAATTGTGGGGTGATTGATTATTTTATAAAGTTAAAAATTGATATGGCGAAACAGTTAATACGGGATAATCACATGAATTTTACCCAGATTGCCGACTACTTAGGATACAGTTCCATTCATTATTTCTCCAGGCAATTTAAAAAGACGACCGGTATGACACCTTCCGAATATTCTTCCTCCATTAAGATATTATCAGAGAAGAATAAACGTTAGTGTTGATAGCAAAAGCCGCCTTTCTGTCTGCACTCTTATTTTATTGAAATTAATGAACCAAAAAACAGCAAGTAAGTATAGCTCAATTAATCCTCTATGACTAATTAAAATTTTTCATATTTAAAGCATAATTAAAAGATATAATTTCATTATCTTCTGTGAATTTATAAGCATCTTCTTCATGCATATAAGATACAATCTGCTGTGTACTAAAACTTTTGAATTTCTTTATAACGCTTTGTAATATATCCAATTCTTCAAATGTAAAATCATATAAATGAAAATCCGGATTAGGCAAGATTTTATATGCTGTATATTCAGGATGTTCTTCCTCTAAAACATTGACTGAAGGAAGTTTAATAATTTCATTGTGAGCAATAGGAACGGCACCCAATGGAAAGTGCTGATAAACCAACCCGCTCATTGCTTTATTATATGTTTTAAAGGATAATGCATCCACATACCAAAGCATTTTCATAAGCTTTACTTTATATAAAGAGTCTACATATTTAGCTATATAATGAATTATTCCACTTAATTTATTAATGTCTAAAAGACAATAACCATTTGCTTCTGTAGGCTTATCATATTCTATATAAGCATTTTTTAAAGTTTCTCTTACAAAATACAAGTTTCCATTTTTCTTAATAACATTTATTATAGCTCTCTTCATGTCCTCATATCTAGCATTCTCAAATTTTTCTTTATTCTTATTTAGCAGTTCTAAACAATATGCCGGATTTTCTTTTGTTAATCTCATTAAATCATCATATGTAGGATCCTGAATGGATCTACTTTCGTAACGTTGAATAGTAACATCCCCTAATCCTAAAAGATTCGCATACTCTTTTTGTGTAAGGCCATATAAATCACGTATTTCCTTGATTTGAGCAGAGGTTAGTAAGTTTTCGCTCTTCCTATATATTTCTCTTGCCTCATTTAAGTTATAGTCCATCAAAGTATCCGGTGTAAATTCCTCATTTTCTATTTCACAATAGTAACTTCTTTTCAAATACTCCACTTCTTTGCTTTTTACAATTGCTTTGTCATAATAGCTGATTTCAACAATTTCATGTTTTTCTTCACATAAGGGGCAAAAATACAATATTCTTTTTATTTCATGTTTTTCGTTTGTCATATAAATTAGCTCCTTTCGATATAGCATAATTCTTATTATCTAAATATATGCGGTACGCTTGAGAGCAAAGCACTCGCATGCCAGTATATGTAAATTCTATTTGTATGGTCTGTTTTTTAATGGATATTGCGGAAAATGAAATGAAACACAAAAAACGCAAAACTTATCCCTTAATTTTTCCTTTATGTAGATATCTCTTCCATTAATATTAATTCCAAAAACTCTAAAATCTGGAGAACCCAAATGTTTATTATCTTTGATATTTTCAATATAGTCCGAAACTTCAAGATTCATAAGTTCATTTCTAACATTCTTGGAATTATACTCTAAAGTCTGCATGGTATATGCAGTTGAAAAAGCATCCGTATCTAATTGCCCTCTTTTATGGGGTAGTATATCTAATTGAGTTTTAGGACTATTAAGAGCTGTTCTCAATAACTTTATATGTTCAATAACGTTTTCTTTCGAATCCGTATATGCATTTGTATTGACCAATAGCTATAGCCTCCGTTCTATTTGGTATATTACATTATACATCAGTTAGTATAATGTGTCAATATAAATAATCAATTGATTGTTTCTGTTGACGTATTTTTTAGGTGAATCCTCCTATTGACGGCTCTTCCTAAGATTCCGTATCCAGCCCCCGCCCCAACGGAAGCATTCCATCGCCAGCATATAGAATACCGGCATTCCCAGATAGGCTCTCGGGAGGGTAAATATTTTGCCATAGGCAAACAAAAGAGAAAGGGCTGCACATTCCAGCAATGCCATCAGAAGGATACTGCTGCCCCGCCTATTGCCGGAAAGCAGCTTATGGCCGGAAAACAGCCTGCGCTCATAAAGAACCAGCACAAGCATTCCGGCGACTGCTGCCACACTCCGTGATACACAGCTGCGGATATGCTGTTTTAAAAGAACATCTTTATAACTGGGGATCATATAGGTCATATCTTTCTTCCACTCCTGAAAAGCCGCATATTTTCTGCTCCAAAAGGAAAAATCAGACCATTTCGTCGGGATGATCTGCTGCGGCAGATAGATTTCATATTCCATCATCCAGGAAAGCAGAGGCCATAAGCATAGGATGACCAGTATCAGAGCAATCACTTGAAACGGTATCCTTCTCCTCTTCCAAAGAACCGCCAATAGGTCATACAACAGGAAAAAGCCAAGGAACCATGCCGGCAGCAGATAACCAAAAGAGAGGCTCTTTGCGATCCGATATCCGTCAATCAAGGTATAGCGGTCGGTAGGTCCATATTGCCTCATCAAATCTGCAGCCAATTGTCCACAGTTGTCACCATCTGCAAAGGTAAGCTCCAGATTAGAATAGTTCTTCTCCACTGCGTCCTGTATTATGAGACAAACATCTTCGGGAGAACGAAGGATTCCCCGGATATAAAAATACCTGTTTTGATAGATCAGCGCATTTCCCACACAATCCTTTGTCCGAAACAGATGATATGCCGTTGCTTCGTCGATCAGACAGCCCTGATCATCGTCCGCTGCAGGTACCGAGCCGCTTATGAGTTCCACCGGATATACCTTCTCGATTGCACCGTACACTTCAATCAGCCTGACCTCCGCCTTCGTACCCAGCCGATCCGATTCCAGGGATTGATTTTCCACCTGATTCCAGGCTGATATGCCTGTGAATTCCTGATTTCTATTTTGCTTTTCCTGCTCCGCCATCCGCATAAGTTCGCGCTGTGACACAGTGCCGCCTTTCATCCGGATACCGACGGATTGGTAGTACTCATCCACATATTGACCGTAATATATAGCGGTTCCCCATAGGATAAATACCGCGGTAAAAAGCAGAAGAAACCATATATTTTGTTTGCTATTGCTATTCATTTTCTTCATCGATTCGAACCCGGTCTCCCTCCTCAATGCCTTTACTGCTGCTGATTATAATCTTATCCTCTGGGTTAATCACTGCCTTTATTGCAGCGGTCCGGCTATCCTTTTCCAATACTTCCACATTCACCCGGTACGCGATCAGCTCTTTCCCAAGGCTGGTACTACTCTCCCGGATTGCCAGAATATAATTTACCTGGTTTGAGTCCATGCGTACCGCCTGCAATGGCAGCGTCTGCGTATACTGTTTTGAAGTTTTATTTACTGTGAAGGAAGCATAACTTCCCCCGCTGTATTCTCCCTCCGGCATAGCTGCGGTTATTTCCGACTTACCCTGTTCATCCTCCAGACCTACACTTTCAATAATTGCGGTTACCGCCTTTTTGTCATGATTCAGCATAATATCAATTTCGTCCCCGGCTTCCAGATGCTTTGCTTCCTCCTTGGATACCTGTGTGATAAATTCGTAATCCTCCGAATCTACGGATACCTTCTCCGTCCCTGATATTTTGCTGCCCACCGTAAGGCCGATCTGACGGATTCTTCCCGACACCGGAGAGAATACACGCCCCTCCTGTTCCAGTAGCTTCTCCGCCAGATCCACGGCTTCCTTTTTCTTCTCCACCTCGAGAGAAAGAAGCTTTGTTGAGATTTGATTGGACTGCTCTGTTTTAGCATCCTTCTTCTTCGCCTTCTTGAACGCCTCATTGGCATCCTCCAAATTTCTATCGGCGCTCTCCAGCTGACTTTCCTGGGTCTGTGTATCCTCCGAATAATCATAGCTCTTCTCCTTTATCCGGTCGCATATCTCCTGCGCCTGGCTCTCTCTTTCTCTTGCCTTTTCCAGTTCTTTGTCTGATGCAGAGAGTTTTCTGTCCCATTGCAGAATAATCCGGTCCAGTTCCTCCTGCTTCGTGGCAGCAAGCTCCCTGGCGGAGCGGACTGCTTGCTGCTTATCCTTATCCTCCCGGTATAGCAGAGAAAAGAGCTCCTGGTAAGCATCTGAGGCATCTGTTCCGGAATTACTTTGAATTGCCGCTCCATAGGCAGAGATAGCATTACAAAGCTCCCGATCCTTCTCGGTTGCCTCCATCCAAGCTTCGCAGGCATCCTGATAGGCACGTAGATAGGCTGCTTTCTGAGAAGTCGTTAAGAATGCGCCGGTCTCTGCTTCCGTCATAAACGCCAGAAGATAATCCTCCCTGGCGCGGTTAAGGTTTTTTAACAAATCTTTAACTTCCTTTAAATGCTTTTTATACTGCTCTTCTCCATAATAATTCATAAAAATATGTACTTGTGCCAGGGTCAATGGATCACCTTCCTTTGCCGCAGCCGGATCAAAGGCTATGCTGCCGGGATCCAATACAGCATCCTTCCTGTCCTCCGGGGAAGGCGCAGCGATTTTGACTTCACTGCTTAGTACCGCCGCCTTATATTCCGAGATCACAGCTTCCGCCCTTCTCTTATCCGCAAATAGCTCATTCAGGGCTTCCTCCGCCCTGGCGATCTCTCTCTTTGCCCGGTTGATTTCCTGTTCTCTGTCTTCTTCCAGCTCTGATCTTGCTGCCTCAAGCTCCAGGTATGCTTCCGCGGCAGTCTCCAGATCTTCCTGCTTTGTCTTATTGACTTTTGCTTTTTCCGATTCCAGTCTTAACTGGGCTAATTCCGCATCAAGCTTTGCTCTTTGAAGAGACCGGTCCGCTGCCTGCGTATCTTCTGCAGCCGAAGCCGGCTCATGGGTCAGCAGCTCCTTCTCCAGATTAAGCTCTGCTATCGTAAGATCCCGCTGAAGGTTTTCCAGAATGGTTTCCAATTCCTGAATATCATAGATAAAGAGAAGCCCTCCCTCCTTTACCGGCTGGCCCTCCTTTACCAGAATTTCTGAAATCCTGGCACCCTCATAAAGCTGGAGATATTTCTCACCCCCTGCTTCCACGGTACCCTCACCTGTAATCACATAGTTTAATACACTTTTCTTAACCCCGGCCGCTTTTACTCTGGCAACCGTAACCGAATCTGCTGCCCGAGACACTGTGGTTAGCAGCAGCATTAATACAAAAAAACCGATCAGCAGGCGCTTTGCTGTCTCCTGCAAGGTGGACTTTGCCGCTTTCGGTTCCCTGGTCAGTTGTGTTATGATATATTCCTTTAATTTTTCCTTCATCCGAACCATTCTCCAATCCTCTCCCCAGAATTTTTATTCCTGATATGAGTTAAAAGCCTTCCTAACAAATCGTCTTCTTCAATTAGATTGGCTTTTAACACCCCTATCATTCCTTGATCCCGGAAGCCACAATACCTTCTTCAATATATTTTTGACCGAACAGGAAGAGCAGCAATCCCGGCATCATTGCTATGACACATGCAACCATTGCTACTCCCAGTTGATCCATCGCAATATCGGGCAAATACAAGGATAGGGGCCATAACGCCTTATCCTTTAAGAAAGTAATCGGCTGCTCAATCGCATTCCAGTTCTCCAAAAAGCCCAGAACACCTGCCGAAATAATTCCGGAAGCCCCCATCGGTACTCCGATATGCAGAAATATCTTCATTTCCCCTGCTCCATCTATTTTTGCCGCTTCAATGAGGGACGGCGGTATCGCTTTAAAACTTTTCTCCATAATAAACACCGGAAAGGTAGAAAAGAGCATGGGTACGATCAATGCCAGATGAGTATTCATCAGCCCCAGGCGGTCCAGTATAAGATAACTTGAAACCATCGTCACCTGAAATGGCATAATCATCAGTGTGATATAGAGTAAAAACAGTGCTCTTTTTCCGGGAAACTGAAAGCGCGCAAAGCTCCATGCTGCCGGCAATGCAATAATAAGCTGTCCGGCTACGCCAGGTATGACCTGAATACAGGAATTCCAAAACATCAGAAAAAATCTTGGAGTATCCAGCAAAAGTTCAACATAGGGTCGCAAGGTCGGATACCTTGGGATGAGATGCCAGACGGCATATCCTTCCTTCTGCCCCAGCACCGGCCCGATGCAGTCCCTGACCTCACCGATTCCCATAAAAGAGCCGGTGACCAACATCCATAAGGGCAGCCACATCAGCAGAAGCATAAGAACCAGAATCAAAAAAGTAAGATACCGCAGCCGCTTCATTCCTCCACCCCTCTTCTGCTCAGTCCATGCAGCAGCAGAACAAACAGAACAAACACCATTGCAAGCATTACCGCAGCCGCACACATTTTCTGTATATCCAGTGAAATAAACCAGTTATTTAATAAATGCTGGAGCATATAGATACTGTTTTGGGGATACGCTCCCGCCACCAGATAAGCTTCACGGAACACCTTAAATGAATTCACCAATGACATCACCGCAGCAACGTACAGGGTAGGCAGCAGCCCCGGCAGGGTAATATAAAAGAATTTTTTAAATGCCCCTGCTCCATCCATTGCAGCTGCCTCATAGATGGAACCCGGTATACCGCTTAATCCGGATAGCCACAGCACACAGTCATAGCCGGTGTTTTTCCATAGATAGCTGAATACCAATACAAGGAAGGCATAATCCGTATTCATCCAATCCGTCGGCTGACTGCCCAATTTAATCAGCAGATGATTGAGGATTCCCTGATTATGAAAGAATATCTTCCACAGCAGGGCCACCGATGCCACCGGTATTGCCATGGGAATTAAAAAGGATACTTTAAAAAAATCTCCCCTATGCTGCATCATTAGAGAAAGCAGCAGACTCAAAAGAAGCAGCAAAGGAATACAGACAAGGATAAAACGGCCGGTATTTTTCACCGCAAGCCGGAAAGCTTCATTCTCAAGCACCGTCCGGTAATTCTGAAAGCCGACGAACCTCCCGCCCATTGCTTCAAAGAAGGATCTTCGCACCGCATCCAGAAAAGGCAGCAGAACAAATACAAAGATGCCAAGAAAGCTGGGAAGCAGAAATATCCAGGCTGTTCTGGTCTCCCGCCGTACCAGCTTTGATTTTTGTTTCATTTTATTACAACACCACTTTCCTAAATAAATTATGTACCATACTTTCCTCTATTCCTTCGCAGTATAACAGGGTAATCTCTAAATAATCTTTAGATTTATCAAGAGATTGTTACTATTCACACCCGACATGTATACCATGCTATGATTTCGACAAATGTATCCGATTCGGAGACGCTTTCGCTTAGTTGCATTACGTAGCGGTACATAAGGCTCCAAAATACGGAGCCAAAGTACCGACGAATGCAAATACTCCTTATCGGATATCATTTGTCGAAATCATAGGATAGACTTTATTAGGGTGTGAACAGTAACGTAACCATGAATAAATCTGGAAATAGTAATTGATTCATATCTATTTATATGATATGTTGATATATAGAAACAAGATAGAAAAATATTTAAGGAGGTGGGCTTTTTATGAAAAGCTTAAATTGTTTATTACACAGGAACAACTTAATGATGGAGGAAATGCTATTTGGATTACAAAAAGGGTTCAGAAGTATTACCTGCCCACCTGCTAAAGGAAATTCAAAAATATGTTGACGGAAGTCTCGTTTATATTCCTAAGAAGAGCGGCAGGGCAGGCTGGGGGTCTTTAAGCGGTGCCCGTCAGGCGATTGATAAGAGGAATCAGAGGATTCTATATTTATTCTTACAGGGAGCTTCCATTCAGGAATTAGCCGAAGAATTTCATCTCGGAGAAGATACGATTAAGAAAATAGTTTATAAGAAAAAATAATTATACTAGTTTTTTCCCTATCTATTCGATACCGGCTGTGCGATAATACAATTGACCGGTCAGTAAAGAAGGAAAGGGGATGGTTGTTTTGAAAATTGAATTAGAGGTGGGTAACGTTTAGTACCCTAAAAAAGGCAATGGGCTTATGCTCATTGCCTTTTTAATGCAGCCGTGTAAATACGCTCTAACGATCGGTTTGCCTGCTTTACCTTATTTATTCCTGTATAATGCTAGTTATTCCAAAACAGTTCCAGTTCCTTCTGCGTGGGTTTATGCGGATCTAAGAGCAGCGTAAGGCTGTTCTTGTCACGACAATTTTTATCACGCTGTTTGCTTTGCTGAAAATAATCGAGAATCAATTCTTCCAGAAATAATGTTTGCTCCTGATTGATGCAAAGCCGGTCCGATAGGTAAGCAGCAAAATCCGAAATATCATAAATGATATAATCGGTTTCTTCCTTCTCCATTTTTAACCTCATTTCTGCGCTGCTTTGCGCATTTTACTTTCCCGGTATGTTTTTTCTCTTCTTAGTATTCTCAGAAATATGATTTCTAATAAGGATAGCTGCAACTCAGATGTTTGCCTGCTATGAATATGTAATATGGGGGTAAAATACATATAATGTATATACTGAAAGGTAGCAATCAGAGCAAATATACATACGGTATATACTTTTAACGGAATCCAGTTACAATAGGATAAAAAAACAATTTAAAAAGTGTATCGGAATGATTTTTGGATTTTTTTTCATCCGTGACATTTATATATATGTTAATATGTATTAAAATCTTACAATTTTCTTACAGGTATTGACATATTGATTTATTTGCGATATAATACCATATATTAACAGATCTGGTGATTGTTGGGGGGTGATTTTATGAGGGTATTTTAAAGGATAAATTAGTAACCAGTTTAATAAGGAGGGAAATATATTGAAGACTATACTTAAGAATTTAAAGATTTTTGTGAAAAAGGAAGGGACATTAATAAAGGGATCTTTAGCTTTTTCTATATAATTACTAGCAATTTTTATAACTACTACTTTAACATCTGTAAGTTCTGCAGCTCAAAGCAATTCCAATAAAGTTGCTTCAAATGAACAAATGAAAGGTTTTTATGAAAATAATAACGAAACGTTTGTCAGCGAAATTCCGCCGGATATTCTGACTAAATATAAAGATACGATTGATGAAATTGATAAAATTCTTAAAACAAAATATAAAGATGAGGCAATAACATCGCACGATGATAATTTTAATTTAAATTATTATGGAAAGTTAATACAGCTTGGTATCAGAACTGATTTAGACAACGAAGATCCATTGATAAAGAAAATAGATGAGTTTACTAATGAAATAGCAAAATTAACTATAAAGGGCACCAAAGTTGATGAGCTTGATAGGCCAACATTACGGAGTACAAAGAAGGAAAAAGATAAAGTGAAGACTTCATTAGATGCAAGTTCATATGATGTTGATGGAGCTATAGCATATGCACATTTGTGGTGTGAGGAAGGAAAAACTCTACGTAATCCGGATTATGATTTTTATGATGGGATGAATGATTGTACTAATTTCGTTTCTCAAGTATTATATGAAGGCGGAGGAATTCCTCAGGTAGAAATTGACGTTTTGGGAATAAATTATCAGGCAGAAGAAAACTGGTATTATAATAATGGAACAGGATTATATCAACCAAGTTATACTTGGGGGGGTGCACACAATTTATATTATCATTTAAAAAATCAGAGTAATAGCGTCCGAAGAGTATATTCAACTGCTGATCTAGAAGAAGGAGATATTGTGCAATGGGATATTTATCCTGACGATGGCGAATTTCATATAGGTCATTCTACGGTAGTAACAAAAATTGAATCAGATGGGGATATACTATTAACATATCATACTACAGATAGAGAAGATTATAATATTGACAATTTATTTAATGCCGGATATGTCTGCTATGCTTGGGCAGTAAATCATTAAATTTTATAACAGAACATAAGTATATTATACTTATGTTCTGTTAATTTACTGTAGGCTTTAATCAGTTGAACTCGGAAGCGTACAAAACAAACCACTTTATGAATATATTTTGAAGTATTCAAATTGAATAATAAGAAAGATGGTTTGAAACAGATATAATTGCTTGATTAGAATTTTTAAGGGCGTATAAGGGAAGGATAACATCTTATAATCTCAACAAGAATTCTTCAGGTCATATGTTAGTTCATACGAACCAGAACTCAGACTGGAATATTGTGTAATCTAGTTTAGTAATCATTAGTTTTATCTTCACTTCTATATCTTTGTGAAATTCTGATTTAACATCTTTATAAAGTAATCTAGATTGCTGTTAGCAATCTAAAGTTGAGGAAGTGATAGTAATAAGTACATTAAAATTCCATGTAAGAAAAATTTTAATTTTATTGTTTCTTATTTCAACAACAGTATTATTATTAATATTTAAGCGATATTCAGCAACTAATAATAAAAGTGATATTATTATAGCAGTATTGGACACTGGAGTTAATCTAAAAAGAAAAATCTTCAGCTCGCTAATTCAGGGTTACGATGTAATTAATGATAATAACAAAATACAAGATGATAATGGGCATGGGACAATAGTAGCTTCAATTATAAACAGAATTGAACCCAAGCTAAAAATAATGCCTATAAAAGCGATTCCAAAATCAGGTTTTACTGATAGGGAATACTTAGCTAAAGGAATAATAAAGGCAGTTGATGCTGGTGCAAATATAATAAATATTTCATGTGGGATTGTATCATCCGATAAAAAACTTCTAGATGCAGTTAATTATGCAGAGAAAAATGATGTATTGATTGTGGCTGCTGTTGGTAATGAGGGTAAATATGATAGTATACAATATCCAGCTGCTTACGATAATGTACTTGCTGTAGGAGCAGTTGATGATATGAATAGGAGATTGGAATTGTCTAATTGGGGCGGGCAAATTGATGTTGTAGCTAGAGGTTATGAAGTTTCAGCCATTGGCTTAAATGGAGATAAAAAATATGTATCGGGTACTTCAGCATCTACACCTATTGTATCTGCTATAGCAGGAAAGATACTAATTCAAAGGCCCGATATAAATGTAAAAGAATTAAGGAAAATAATTAAATATATGGCTAAAGATATTAATACATACGGTTGGGATGAAGATACTGGATATGGATTAATGTATGAAAACATGGATATTTTGAAAGCCAGTTCTTATGATTATATTAGTAATTATCCGGCTCAATTACAGATTTCTAAAAGTGTTTATGATGAATTTGTTAACGATGCATGCTATCTATTTAAAATAGATTTTACATGTGATATTAAAATAAACTTAAATTTTTATACAATTGATTTTTATGATATAGAAATTAGTAATAAATGTAACAATATAATATGGTCCGGTGAAATTTGTAATAACGATGCAATAGAATTATCTAATGTTTTACCAGATGACTATAAGTTGGAAATAAAATCTGCTGCAAAAAATAAGAAAATTTCAGGTTATATAAAGATTGATATTTTTGAAGTCCCAGATAATTATGAATATAATAACAGTATAGAATTTTCTGCTATATGTAAAGTAGGTAAAAGAATCATTTGCTCAATTCATACTGGTGCAGATGTAGATTGGTTTAAATTTGAGAATAATGAATTTAATTCAATGGAAATAGAGGTTACTTCACTTTCTAGGAATATAGATCCAGTTATTTATATATATAATAATAGAAAACTAATTGCTACAATTGATGATAATAGTGTATATGATTCAGAAAAGTATTTATTGAATTATAATGATATAAATCAATATAATATATGTATTGGCAATTTCTTAAATACAAATGAGACCGGTAAATATGAATTATTTATAAATTATACTCCCATCCCCAAATAATAATCATAACTGATGTGTTAGAATTACTATGCATTTTATTACCTATTACAAAGATATAATTTTTTAGTATAAGATATTTGTAAGCATATATTTTTACTATAATTTATAACATTACAAATACATTTGTGTAATTATAAGAGAAAGGATGCTGAATTTTTATGCGAAAGACTAAAAATATAGTGTTTAGTATTTGCTCTCTTTTAATAATATTACTTATCATAGCATTGTGGGATAAAGAACCAATATGTGATTTAGTAGGTGTCGTTAAATTAGAATTTTCGACGGAAGATATAGTAAAAATATCAAATAGAAAATATATGTTAAAATCAAGGGAATCATATAAACCATTCATTAAATTTATGGAAAATAAGAACTGGCATTATATAGAACAAGTGGGAAGTGGATTGGTTTTTGAAAAGGATGGTTTGAAAATTACCGTTTCTAGTAAAATGTTTACAAGAAGATATATTGTAATTACATATGATGGTGAATTATAATTATGAAACCACATACTAAGGTGTTTCGTATCGCAGGGTAAAGGCTTTTGATTGCTTTCACCCTCCCCCATTGACCTAAATGTGGGTAATAACTCCTTCCTTTTTTATAACAAGCAGACTCGGCTTACTTTGCCTTATTTATTCTGTATAATGCTAGTTATTCCAAAACAGTAAAATACATATACTGTATATACTGAAAAGTGGTGTCGGAATGGTTTTTGAATTTTTTTCGTCCTTGACATTTTTTATTTCTTTTTATATACTTAACTAAAGTGAAATGCTGGGAAGAGAAGAGTAATCTTTTATAAAGCTGACAGAGAGCTCTGGTTGGTGAAAAGGAGCAGCGGAGTAATGGATGAAACAAGCCTCGGAGCTTCATACGGATCTTATACAGACATGGTAATTGGGATTTATTCTTGTGTTTGATAAGTGATGCTATGACGTAGGTTCACGTTACAGAACTAGAGTATGAAGAGTACTCGATAAGATTAGTATGGTGACATATTAATGAAATAGGGTGGCACCGCGATAATATCGCCCCTGCAAAATAAAATGTATTGTTTTGTAGGAGGTGTTTTTTTTATACTTTTTTAGCTAGGAGTATCATAAGGGAAAAAAATTAGGAGGTTTCATATGAAAGAGATAAACAAACGAGATAAGAATACAGCAGAAAGACCGGAATTTCCAAAGCGTGCAGTGATTACGGCGGGAATGCCATATGGAAATAAGGAACTGCATTTTGGCCATATCGGCGGGGTGTTTGTTCATGCGGACACCTTTGCAAGATTTCTGCGGGACCGGATCGGCGAAGAAAATGTAATCTTTGTTTCCGGTACGGACTGCTATGGCTCACCGATTTTGGAAAGCTATCGAAAACTGGTGGAAAGTGGCGAGAAGGTAGGAACCATCCGGGATTATGTAAGAAAAAATCATCTGTCACAGAAAGAAACATTGGATAATTATGAAATAAGCTTAAATCTCTATGGCGCTTCCGCCCTGGACAGAGCAGGCGAGATCCATCAGGAAATGTCCAATGAGGTTTTTAATATCTTGTATGAGAAGGGATATCTGAAGCAGATGTCCAGCCCGCAGTTCTATGATCCTGATTTTAATGTGTTCTTAAACGGCAGACAGGTTGTTGGAAGATGCCCGATTGACGGATGCACCTCTGATAAAGGCTATGCAGATGAATGTTCCTTAGGGCATCAATATATGCCGGAAGAGCTGATCAATCCGAAGAGTACCTTATCCGGTAAAACACCGGAGCTGCGTGACGTAACCAACTGGTATTTTTCACTTGAGGATTGTATGGATATCTTAAAAGAAAGAGTGGACTATCTCAGGGAAAATACAAACACAAGAAAATATATTGTAAATACTATTGATGAATTTTTAAAAAAACCTTGCATCTATGTGCAAAAGAAACTGATCGATGATCTGGACGAATTCTCCGCGGCATTGCCAAAGCATAGCCTGGAAAATGAGGAAAAGAAGACTTCCTATACTTTTATCTTTGATAACCTGGAGGAGAGGGATCAGGCAAGAAAAATCATGAATGAGAGAGAAATCCGTTTCCGTACCGGTAAAACACTGGTGCCCTTCCGTCTGTCCGGAAATATTGAATGGGGTCTGACCGTTCCGGAGAAGGAGGGACTGGATAATCTGACCTTCTGGGTATGGCCGGAATCCCTGTGGGCACCGATTTCCTTTACAAAAACATACCTTGAATCGATCGGTAAAGACGGGGAAAGCTGGAAGGAATGGTGGAATTCAGAGGATGCCAAGGTATACCAATTTATCGGGGAAGATAATATTTATTTTTACGGAATTGCGGAAATGGGAATCTTTGCAGCGTTAATGAATGAAACGAAGGATAAACCAGATATGGCACATATGAATCTGCCGCATCTGATTGCAAACCGTCATGTCTTATTTATGAATAAGAAGGCAAGCAGCAGCAGCGATATCAAACCGCCAATGGCACATGATCTGCTGCAGTATTATACACCGGAACAGCTTCGAATTCATTTCCTGAGCCTTGGCTTGTCCACAAAGAGCGGAAGCTTTCAGCCCCAGATATATCTGCCGGAGGAAGAAAGATCCGGTATGGATGATGTGTTAAAGGAAGGTAATTTACTTACAAATGTCTATAATCGTCTGGTTCGTTCCTGCTTCTACACAGCGCAAAAATATTATGATACAAAAATTCCGGTCGGAGAGATCAGCGAGAGCATTTTGGAGGAATCAAGAGAAGCTATACTGACCTATGAAAGGCATATGTACAATCATGAGTTCCACAGCATCACTTATGTGTTGGATTCCTATATCCGCAACATGAATAAGTATTGGGTAAACAACATTAAGGTAGCGGAAACCAATCATGATGATGCGATGAGAAAGCAGATCTTAATTGATTCCTTCCATGCAGTTAAGACAGCAGCGGTATTATTCCATCCAATCGCTCCTACCGGCTGTGAAATGGTCCGGGAATATCTTAACGTCAGCAGTAAGCTGTGGGATTGGGAGAATATCTTTGCGCCGATCTATGATATCATGGAGGATGCCGATCATCATGAATTGAAGTATCTGGAGCCGAAGGTGGATTTCTTTAAGAAACATGAGAGCCAGTTTAATTAAGATCCGGAGAGGGGCTGTGATCTTCCTATAATACACAGATTGAAAGAAGAAAGTATCGTTCATCTATGTGTGAAGGAGAGGATTACGGCTCCTCTTGTAAAATTGTAGAAGGTAGAGATAAGACTACCCTGAATACAGTTGTATTACGTGAGACAATCTATGCCGCATGGAAAGCGCCGCCATTTGTAGTTATATGGATTCCCCGTGTAATAGAAGAAGTTTTAGGCAATACGGTTAAGGCATATTTGGTTGCTGTGTTACTGGGTGTTTTCAAAAGTTGCAGTATCCATCGCTAAATTATTGGAGCAGAGCATTTACGATATTTTCAAATCCCATGCTATGGGACGCCTTGACCAGTATCGTATCATTTTCCTGAATGATGGAGGAAAGAGCAGCAATCAGCTCATCACGGGTTTCGTAATAAAATAGACTGCCGATAAAATTGGCATGCAAAGCGCCCTCATACATATTCTTTGCAAGCTTTCCTATACATACTAAGACATCCACACCGGCAGCGGCCGCATAGGAACCGACCTCTTTATGAAAATCTTGTTCTTTGCTTCCCAGTTCATTCATATCACCAAGAATTGCTGTCTTTCTTGTATCTGCCATGGAAAGCAGGTCAAGGGCAGCCTTCATGGATACCGGATTCGCATTGTAGCAATCATCGATTATCGTATATTTCTTGTGCTGTATGATGTTGCTTCTTCCATGAACGGATTGTACCGCTTTGATTCCCTCTGCAATTTCTTCACAGGTCAAGTGCAGCAAGGTACCTACTGCAGTTGCCGCCATTGCATTATGTACCATATGCTCCCCGGGAAGAGGGATGTGTGCCTGGAATTCCTTATCATTTACATGAATCCGGCAGGTGCTTCCCAATAATCCCTGACTGACTACATCTGTAGCATAGACATCATTGGAGGGATGAAATCCGAATTTTATCGGTTTTTTGCCTTTCACAGATTTGATAGTAAGCAGCATATCATCATCACCATTGATGCACACACGGCCATTTTCATTCATATAATTAAAGATCTCGGACTTTGCTTTAAGAATACCCTGTCTGGAACCCAGATTCTCCAAGTGGCATTGGCCGATATTGGTAATAACACAGATATCCGGTTTCGCGATTTCACTTAACCGGTTCATTTCTCCGAAATTACTGATTCCCATTTCCAGAACAGCGACCTCATGATGGTCACGGAGTTTAAGGATGGTAAGAGGCAGGCCGACCTCATTATTAAAATTACCCTCGGTTTTTAAGACGGTGTACCTTTGCGCAAGGACACTGCTGATAAATTCCTTGGTGCTGGTCTTGCCGACGCTTCCGGTAATCCCGATCACCTTGACGTCCAGCTGCATACGATACCATTTGGCAATGCATTTTAGCGCTTCAAAGCTATTTTGAACCAGTATATAGGGTCCCTTTGGCTCTGCCGGTGCTTTTTCACACACGACGGCAAGGGCCCCTTTTTCAAAGACATCATCGATAAAATTATGGCCGTCCGTCCGTTCGCCGACGGTTGCAAGAAAGAGATAATCTTTTTTCACCAACCTGGAATCCAATACCACGCCGGCGGCTTCCTTTCCTGCACAGTCCTTTTCTCCTACCAGCTGCCCGTTGCAGGCCCTGGCAATTGCAGATAAAGTCATGTTTTTCATACTTCTCCTCATTTCCCTGTAGCTTTGTTATTGTTACTATTCACACCCGACATGTATGCCATGTTATGATTTCGACAAATGTATCCG
>ENA-UOOK01002462-UOOK01002462.1-fermentation-metagenome-genome-assembly--contig:-NODE-2462-length-22744-cov-35.519106_pt1 | contig 22744 bp, 25 predicted proteins | sample MGYA00245777_ERZ724023 | MGnify/ENA primary metagenome ERZ724023 (study PRJEB28704, sample SAMN03018312) | fermentation metagenome | biome: anthropogenic terrestrial biome; feature: soil...
ATACGGTGCTTCTTACGCTGGAAAATCAACGTTCGTTGATCAGCTTGATGATTTACTGTTTCTTAATACAGATGGAAATATTGATAATACTACTTCACCAGTAATAAGAATTAAGGATGAAATTACTACTACAGGAAGACTTACAACAAGAAAATTTGCATGGGAAGTATTTACTGAAGCAATTGCTGAACTTGAAAAGAAAGATAACACATATAAGAGAGTTGCACTTGATTTAGTTGAAGATCTTTATGAAGATTGCAGACTTTATATGTATGACAAACTTGGAATACAACATGAACAAGACGCAGGTTTCGGCAAAGGTTGGGATATGGTGAGAACTGAATTTTTAAGTAATATAAAAAGGCTTAAGAACTGCGGATACCAAATAATTTATATATCAAAAGAGGTTACTTCTGAAATTATTAAGAAAAATGGGGACAAGATAACAACTATTAAACCTAATATTCCAGATAAGGTTGCAAATGTATTAGCCGGCACGGTTGACTTGACTGCTAGAGTTGTTGCTGATGGAGATAACAGGTACTTAAGTTTTAAGAATTCACCGTTTATATTTGGTGGCGGCAGATTTAACTTTGGTGTAAACCAAATAGAACTAAATAAAAAGAAATTTATCGAAACTTTAAAAAATGTACAAGGCCTTGAAAATAAACCTACAGAAGAAAATCATGATGACACTACCGCCAATAATAGTGAAAATGTAAAGCAGGAAACAACTAAAAAACGCCACAAAAAAGTAGATGAAACTGAAGAATCAAAAATAGAACAAGAGCAACTTAAGAGAAGAAGGAGGAGAAATTAATGAATGAAAGAGAATTTAAAGGGTTTGTAAATACTGATGTTATTGATTTTATGGAACATCATCAACTGGAAGAAATTCAGGTTAAAGATAGTAACAGTGTATTAAACGTTCAAACTACAATAAAAGAAACTATGTAAAGGGAGGAATTTAATAATGAGTGAAAATATATTTGATAAATTTGACAAAATGGTGGATGTAGAAGGTTTAAAACAAGATGCTAAAGACGCAGCAGAAAATAAGATGGAATTTAAAGAAGTTCCAGAAGGAAAATATGAAGTTAAAATTGACAAAATGGAACTGACCGAAAGTAAAAAAGGTAGACCAATGCTAACTGTTTGGATGAAAATTTTAGAAGGTGAATATAAAGGACAACTTATTTTTTACAATCAAGTAGTTGATATGGGATTTGGTTTATACAATGCTAACGAATTTTTAAGAAGTTTAGATAGTGGATTAGATGTAACATTTAAAAACTTTAATCAATATGGCAATCTAATCATGGATATTCACGAAGCAATAGATGGAGTACTTGAATATGGCTTAAAATATGGAAAGAACAATAAAGGATATAACACATACGAAATAACAGATGTATTTGACGTTTAAAGAATACAGGGGAGCTGAGATATGTTCCCCTTAATTTTAATAACTTGCATAATTACTGTGAATGATTATGCAATATTTAAAATTTGCACCGGCAACATAGATGAGTGTTATACAACAAGTTATTAAATATGTAGGGATATAAACAGAGCATTGACTGAACCAGTTCAATCAAAATTCAAAAATAAGGTGGTGTAATATAAAAATGCTCTTTTACGATTTCGAGGTCTACCCTCATGACTGGTTAGTAGTAATAATGGACACAGACACTAAATCTACTCATGTAATAGTAAACGATAGAGATAAACTAATAACATTCTATAGTAACCATAAGAATGACATCTGGTGCGGATATAACAGTAGACATTACGACCAATATATTTTAAAAGGTATCCTTCTTGGAATGGACCCTTATGACATATCAAAACATATTATCCAGGACCATCAAGATGGATGGAGTTACTCAAATGATTTTAAGAAGATACAGTTATACAACTATGATATAATGACAAGCTTCAGGGGTTTAAAAGAATTAGAAGGATTTATGGGAAATGATATTAGAGAAACAACAGTGGCTTTTGATACTAATAGAAAATTAACACCTGAAGAAATAGATGAAGTTATATTTTACTGTAAGCATGATGTAGAGCAAACAATGGAAGTATTTATGAATAGAACAGAAGAATTCAGTTCTCAAATGGCGTTAATAAAAACATTTAATTTGCCACTCCAATACATTGGAAAAACTAAACCTCAGCTGTCAGCGATTATTTTAGGAGCTTCCAGACGTGAATATGATGATGAATTTAATATAACTATTCCAAATACTTTAAGAATAAAGAAATATAAACATATAGTAGATTGGTATAAAAACCTTGAAAACAGAAACTATGAAAAATCATTTGAGACAAAAGTTGCCGGAGTACCTCATGTATTCGCTTGGGGAGGACTTCACGGAGCAATAGACCAATACTATGGAGAAGGAATATTTGTCAATGTAGACGTATCAAGTTTTTATCCAGCAATAATGATTGAATATGATTTCTTATCCAGGAACGTATCAGAACCAAAAAAATATAGAGAAATTAGAGACAGAAGGCTTAAATTAAAAGCTGAAAAGAATCCAATGCAAGCACCTTACAAAATTGTTTTAAACAGTACCTATGGAGCGATGAAGGATAAGTACAACCAACTGTATGACCCTTTAATGGCTAACAACGTTTGTGTGACAGGACAACTCTTATTATTAGATTTAATAGAGCATTTAGAAGGATACTGTCAGTTAATACAATCAAATACAGATGGATTATTTGTAAAAATAAATTCAATGGATGAATTAGACATTATTAAATCTATATGTAATAAATGGGAAAGTCGCACACGTATGAAATTGGATTATGAAATATTTAATAAAATCTATCAAAAAGATGTTAATAATTATGTTGTTATTCGTGAGGATGGGTCCTATGAATCCAAGGGAGCTTATGTAAAGAAATTAGATAACCTGGACTATGATTTACCAATAGTCAATAAAGCCTTAGTTGAATACTTCATAAATAACATTCCAGTAGAAAATACAATAAACAACTGCAATGATTTAAAAGAGTTCCAAATGGTAGTCAAAGTCAGTAATAAATTTCAGTATGCTCAATATGGAAATAAAAAGTTAAATGAGAGAGTTTTAAGAGTATTTGCTTCAAGAGATTTTAAAGATGGAAAAGTTTATAAAATGAATTCCAGGAATAGATTAGAAAAAATCAGTTATACACCAAATAGATGTTTTATTAGAAATGATGATGTAAATGGAAAAAGAATTCCAAGAAGATTAGACAAGCAGTGGTATATAGATGTTGCCTGGAAACGTATTAAAGATTTTACAGGAGAGTGATTTAAATGTTAGATGAAATTAGTTATAACGTGGCTGAAGTTATTCCTTATAGAAGTTTTAAAGAAAAAATTCATATTGTATTAGAAGAATTATTAAAAGGTAGATATGTAGAGGTTTGGGACAAGTTTATTTATTCAGCGGAGGAGTGGAATTATGAATAGATATTGGGAAAATCAATCAGGAGTATATGATCCAACAGCTACAAAAGTTATTGAAAAAGAAAACAAAGCTAGGAATAAAGAAGTACACGATACTATAAGTCAAATTAAAAACATTTTAAAAGATAAAGATTTGGTATTAATAAAACGCATGGTTATAAAAGATAAGCAAACTAAAAAGGTATATAAGTAGGTGATGATAATTGTTTAAAGGATATATACCAACTAAAGGAAAGCAACCAACTGAATCCATTAAGGGTAGGGCAAGTTTCTACCCTTTGGGTGAAGTAGAACATTTACAAAGTTATGGAGGAATTCTTAAAGATGATGTAATTATGGTTGATTCAGATGATGGAGAAGAATCGGAAATATTATATAAAATTGTCCAGGACAATAAAATTCAATGTAATGTTTTAAAAACCACTAGAGGTAAACATTTTTATTTTAAAAATACTAATATTAAATCAAACAAAATAGGAAATCAATGTCCTTTATCACTAACTTTAGATTATAAATTAGGCAGTAGAAATACAGTAGTGCCTTTAAAATTTAATGGCGTTAATCGTAAATGGTTACAAGAAGTAGATAAATTAGACTCCTTACCAATATGGTTAATACCTATAGGAAAAAATATAATTGATTTTTCTACACTTGGGGAAGGTGATGGAAGAAATCAAGCATTATTTAATTATATTTTAAAACTTCAATCAGAAGGATTATCTACGGACGATATTCGTACTACTATCAGAATTATAAACAAGTACATCCTGGAGGATCCTTTGCCTGAAAAGGAATTAGAAACCATTTTAAGAGATGAAGCTTTTCAAAAACCAGTATTTTTTAAAGGGAATACATTTTTATTTGATAAATTTTCAAATTATATGCAGAACGAACATAATATTATTAAAATTAATAATCAACTTCATATTTATAAAGATGGGATATATCAAAGCGGAAATACAATAATTGAAGGGGAAATGATTAAGCATATTACTTATTTAAACAGGGCAAAGAGAAATGAAGTATTAGATTATTTAAATATTAGTATTAGTGAAAATAAATATCAATCTCATGCTAATTTAATAGCTTTTAACAATGGAATTTATAATTTAATAAATGATTCATTTGGTGAATTTTCACCCGATTATATTATTACAAATAAAATTCCATGGGATTATAATCCCGAAGCATATTCTGAATTAGCAGATAATACTCTTAATAAAATAGCGTGTGGGGATAAAGAAATAAGAGCATTGCTAGAAGAAGTAATCGGATATACTTTTTACAGAAGAAATGAACTTGGAAAAGCTTTTATATTAATTGGAGATAAAAACAATGGAAAGTCTACTTTTTTAGATATGATTACTACTATATTAGGACAAGAAAATATAGCAGCACTAGATTTAAAAGAATTAGGAGAAAGATTTAAAACATCAGAATTATTTGGGAAACTTGCAAACATAGGTGACGATATAGGAGATGAGTTTATACCAAATGCTTCAGTATTTAAAAAATTAGTTACTGGGGACAGAATGAATGTAGAAAAGAAAGGACAAGACCCATTTGATTTTAATAACTACTCAAAACTTCTATTCTCAGCAAATAATATTCCTAGAATAAAAGATAGAACCGGAGCGGTACAAAGGAGATTATTAATAATTCCCTTTAATGCTAAATTCTCAAAAAATAATCCTGATTATAGACCTTATATTAAATATGAATTGAGAGAAGAAGAATCGATTCAATATTTAATTAATATAGGTTTAGAAGGTTTAAAAAGAGTATTAAAAAATAAACAGTTTACAAAATCATCTAAAGTAAAAAAAGAATTAGAAGAATATGAGGAAACTAATAATCCTGTAATTGGATTTGTTAAGAATAAAGGATTAGAAAATATATTAGAAAATACTACTGGAGAAGTTTATTTAAGTTATCAAGAATATTGCATTAAAGAAGGGTTACAACCATTGAGTAACAGAGAATTTGGAAAAGTTTTATGTAATACTTATGAGATTAAATCAAAGGTTAAAAAAATAAATGGTGAAAATGAAAGAATCTATATTGATTTGTAGGTTACAAGCGGCTACAAGAGGCTACAAGTAAAGCTACAAGTGTTAAGCCAGTAAAATCAATGCGGCTACAAGCGCTACAAGTAAAAGTATACCTTTAAGTATTTTATTCATTTCATACAGGATGAAATGAGCTTTATATATAAGAATATATATACTTTACTTGTAGCTTTTACAGAAAAAAACTCTTGTAAGTATTGGAATTACAAGGGTTACAGCGGTTACATAATAATTTTTTACTTGTAGCTTTTGTAACCAATAAAAAGGAGAGATTTGTATGTTAAACAATCCAGAAATGTTCGGACAAATGTGTAAAAATAAACAAGATATATTGTTAAAATGGATAAATGAAAATTTAGATCCAAGGAAAACAATTAATATGGGTATAAGCTCATATGGATTAAAACATTTCTTTGAAAATTCTAAAGATGGATTCTATATAACTAATGGTGAATTCAAAGGTGCAATGTTAATGTCAGGATATAAGATTAAAAATCCTAACGATATAAATTGGTATTTCAATATATCTCAAAAATCTAAATGTTTAAGGAGGAATTTATAATGAAAATTAAAATATGTGCTAGAGATTTACAAAATATGTTAAAAACTGCTAAAGGTTTAGAGTTAAGGAAATTAGATAGAGATGTGCAAAAATCTCTTTTAATCAAGGGTGACCGAATAATAATGTCAAATGTCCACACTCAACTAGAGTCAAAATTTTATGTAGATGTAATAGAGCCAGGAGAAACATTGATTCCAGAACCTACACTTAAAATGATAGAAAATTTTAAATCAGGTTCAATAACAATAACAGAAAATACCATCACTCATGGCAGTAAAGAATTAAAATATATGCCTGGACCAGTAGATGGTTTTCATACAATAGATGATGAAATATTTTATGAATTATTTACAGTTACTGAAAAAGAATTAAGTCACTTGTTAGAAGTAAATTATTCTACTGGTGAAGATAAAACTAGACCAGTATTACAAGGAATTGAAGTAAGAGAAAATAAATTCATAGCACTAAATGGATACTATTCAAGTATTAGAGAAGGAAACTTTAATTGTAAGGAGCAAATAATAATATCCCAAGATATTTGGAAAACACTTCTCAAAACACTTAATAAAAAATCAGATAAAATTGTTAAAGTATCTTGGGATAAAGACAAGTTAGTAAAATTTGAATTTGAAGATTTTGTAATTAAAGGTAAATTATATGAAAATTGGATGATGAAACCTGAAGATATAATCACTAAAAATAATACAACTGAAGTAATATTAGAAGCTAATAAATTAATAGAATCACTAAAATTAATGGACAAGTTAACTAAAGATGAACAAATAGTTTTATTATCATTTACTGATGATAAATTAGAAATAAAAACCAAAACGGATATGAATATAATGACTGATGAAATTGAAATATCTAAAAGTGGTGAAGATGTAAAAATTGCATTTAATATCAAATATTTATTGGCAGTAGTAAATCAATATAAGAAAGAAAATGTAAAAGTAGAATTAAAAGGTCATTATAATGCTATGATATTTAGAGGAGAAAATAAATTAGATTTAGTATTACCTGTACGATTATCTGAAGACTATGGGTGGTAATTAGGAGGATAAAATATGAATTATAAAAAAGCAGAATGGCTACTATATAACTATAAAAAATTAAAAGCAGAAATAAAAAATATAGAAATTGAAATAGAGGATGTAGAAAATACTTATGTTGGAGCAAGTGCAATTGATACAAGTCAAGAAAATACAAGTGCTACAAATAAAATATCTTCTACAGTAGAAAATGAAGTATTAGATAAAGAACGAAGAATTGAATATTTGGAATCAATTAAGTTCAGTAAGGAAAATCAAATAAAAAAAGTGGACAATGCTTTGGAAATATTAACCGAAGAGGATAGGAAACTTATCGAATTAAGATATTTTGAACGAGTACCTAATTATAAAGTGGCTCAAAGGTTTAATATGACAGAGGAGGGCTGTAGTGCTAGAAAAAGAAGAATAATAGAAGATATTAAAGATATTTTAATTTTAGATTAAAACAAGGTCAATTATATGTGTTATTATGATAGTAGGTTAAAATGCATACTAGGAAGTGATAGAGCTGCCGATTAATGGTGATACTTAAATGGACACCACCGTATAGGCTTCACGGCTAAAACCTCCTTCATGGACACGTCTTTTATGGCGTGTCTTTTCTTGTCGAAAAATATATAGAGGATATCAAGAGTAGATGAAAGAAAATGCTTAAAGGAGGTAAATTAATCATGGCATTAAAGAAGCTATGCCCTGGATGTGGAAAGCTAATAGATTATAACCAGGCATATTGTATTCAATGTGCTAATAAATATAAGCAAAGATATAAACAATATAAAGCCAATAGAACAGATATTAAAGAGCAAAAGTTTTATACAAGTGTGCAATGGAAAAGGATGAGAGAACTAATTAAGGTAAGAGATAAAGGGTTATGCAGGATGTGTTTATGTAAAGGTGATGTACGATATATGAATACAGTACACCACATAGAGGAGTTAAAGGATTGTTGGGGTAAAAGGATAAATCCAAATAACCTTATTTGTTTATGTGAAAGTTGCCATCAAACAGTGCATAGAGAATATTTAAAAGGTGAATCAGAGAAAAAAGAAATGCAGAGTGAGTTAAGAAAAATAATTAAGAGGTAGGGGGGATATAAAAACTTTATTAGTTTCTACGTGGAGTCACGGTGGCAGTTCCATTTTTACAAAATTCCCCAAATGAAAGTTTTACGTAGGAGGTGAGAGGATGGCGAGACCTTGTAAAAGTGTAAATGTAATGTCTAAAAACTTAACCAAAGGAGAAAAAGAGGCAAGATTAGAAATAGAAGAAAAACTAAAAGGCAAAGTGGATAAAATTTCCCCTCCTTCTTATTTAAATGATAGGCAAAAGAAAATATTTGAATATATAGTTGAGGAATTAAAAGCAAGCGGAATACTTAGCAACTTAGATATTTATATTTTAAGTACGTGCGCCATAGCAGTAGATAGGTTGCAGCAAATTGAAACGCTAATTAATAAAGATACTGAAAAATTATTGGATAAGAATTTAATGAGCGCAAAAGACAAATATACAAAGGATTTTTTCAGATGCTGCAACGAGTTAAGCTTAAGCCCTCAATCACGTGCAAAATTAGGTAACATTAACTTACAGGCAAAAGAGCAAAAGGATGATGTATTGCTCCAGGTATTGCGTGGCGGTAATGAATGATACTTTTAGACCGTGCAATTAAATATGCTGAGGATGTTGTAAATGGTAAAGAAATTACCACATGGGAAGTAAAAAAACAATGTGAGATATTTTTAAACGATTACAATAATAGGCAATATCAGGATGGTTTTAAATTTTATTTTGATAAAGATAAATTAAAAATTATAAATGATTTATTAAAATTGATGAACTTTGCGACTGGATTTGTAGCAAATGAACAAGTATTGGAAAGCTTAGCACCTTTCCAATGCTTTTTTATTACCAATATTTTCGGATGGAGATTTAAAGATAATAAAAATAAATTTAGGTACAATGATAATACTTTATTTATTGCCAGAAAAAATAGTAAAACAGCGACTATAGCATTGGTATTCATATTATTAATGCTTACAGAGCAAAACTACAGCGAGTTTTATAGTATTTGCCTTACAAAAGAATTGGCGTCTGAAATTAAAAAAATTATGGCACAAATAATTAATGCCAGCCCTTTAATTAAAAAATATTTTACTATAAGCTTACCTAAAACAGGGCAAATTACTTGCAAATTAACTCATAGTTATTTTGAGCCAAGAGTATCAGAGGCAGGAAAAAACAACTCTATTAGACCGAGCGCCTTTGTAAGTGACGAACACGCTAATTTTACTGAGAACAGCAACTTTACTGCAATGCAAAGTGGACAAAGGAACGTTATAAACCCTTTAGTTTTTAGAACTACTACTGCATATGCAATTAATAATTCTATTATGGAAGAAGATTTGGACTATATCCGAAAAGTGTACCATGGGGTTGTTGATGATGAAAGAATGTTTGCACTTATATATTATGCGGATAAAGAGCATATATGGGATGATATAGGATTGCAACAAGCGAATCCCCTGCGACTTGAAGAAAACTATAAAATTATGAAAGAAGATAGAGCAAAAGCACTTGTACAGGACAACTTGAAAGAAGAATTCATAACGAAGACTTACAATGTGTTTATGCAAGAAAATAGTGAAGAAAAATATATTAATATTGAAGAATGGAAGAAATGCTGTGTTGAGACTATAGATTTTACAGGTAAAGAGGTTGTAGTTGGTGTAGATTTATCTATTTCAACAGATTTAACGGCTATAAGCATTATGTATAAAGAAAACGGTAAATATTATCTTCATAGCAAAGGTTTTTTGCCGAGTAAAACATTAGACCAAAGACGGGAAAAAATAGACTATCGGCAATACGCAAGAGCAGGTTATTGTGAAATACATGAGGGTTATATTATAAATTATACAAAAATAGAAGAGTATATAAGAAGCATTGAAAGCACTTATAATTGTAAAATAAAATGTATTGTGTCGGACCCATATAATGCGTTACAAATGATGGAGAGTTTAGCAAAAGACTATGATGTGATAATGTTAAAGCAGACCTACACTAATCTATCAGCCCCTACAAAGGCTTTTAGAGACGATGTATACAAAGGCAATATAGTTTATCAAAAGAATAAATTAATTGATTGGTGTGTAAGCTGTGCTACTTTGCAAAAGGGCAAAAGTGAGGATGTAATGTTAGCAAAAGAAAATAAAAATAAGCAGAGAATAGATTTGTTAGTTGCTTCAATATTTTGCTATAGTAAATTATATTTGGATAATGAAGTAGATTTAAATAAATATATAACCGATGATTACCTTGAAAAGTTAGGGTGGTGATAAAATTGAAAAGGTTTAAAAAACATCTTCTAAAAAATTTAGAAGATATTTTTATTTTTTGTGGATTATTTTTAATCAATATACCTTTTTATATATGGCATTGGTACATTGGCATAGAAGTTACAGGAACAATACTTTTATTATTGGGGGTTTACTTTGCAAGACATCCAATTAAGGGATAGAAAGAAGGTGAATAAATGGGGATTTTCAGGCGAACACAAGAGAATAGAGATATAAACGGTTATAGCAACGAAGAATTTTTAAGGCTATTAGGAATTAATACAGTGGATGTAAGCAAAGACAAATTAGGCGAGATAACATACTTTACTTGTTTAAAATTGCTGTCTGAAAGTGTTGCAAAGTTGCCTTTAAAATTATACAAAGAGACAGCAAACGGTAAAGAGAAAGCAACAGACCACTATTTGTATTCTCTAATGAAAACAAGACCCAACCCATATATGTCAAGCTGGAGTTTTTGGACAACAATTGAATTGAACAGAAACCATTATGGAAACGCCTTTGTTTATATTGATACTGCGAATAGAGGAAAAAATAGAGGCAAAATAAAAGGCTTGTACATATTGCCAAGTGATTCCGTTAAAATTTGGGTTGATGATGCAGGAATTATAAGCAAAGATAATGCAATTTGGTACATTTATAAAGATAAGCAGGATAAAGAATATAAAATAAATCACCAACAAATATTACATTTTAAAACAAGTATTAGTTTAGATGGAATTACTGGATTAAGTGTTCAGGATATCTTAAAGGTTTCAGTAGAAAATGCGCAAGCTGGAGAAAAATTTATTAATAGTTATTTTAAAAATGGGTTATTTGCAAAAGGATTGCTGCAATATACAGGGGATATATCAGACGGTGCAGTAACAAAAATGCAAGATAAATTTGAGAGTATGGCAAATGGAATAAAAAATGCAGGGAGAATACTTCCAGTCCCATTAGGATTTAGTTTTAGCACACTTAATAATAGCATGGCAGACAGCCAATTTTTAGAGCTAAATAAATACACTGCTCTACAAATTGCGGCAGCGATGGGGATTAAGCCAAACCAGATAAACAACTATGAAAAAGCTACCCATAGCAATGTTGAATTTGAACAGACGAGTTTTTATGTAGATACTTTATTAAGCATTTTAACAATGTATGAGCAAGAATTAACGTATAAATTGCTTACTGAGGGAGAAAAGGAACAAGGTTATTACTTTAAATTCAACGTTGACGCTATGTTAAGAGCAAATTTTGAAACAAGAATGAATGGATATGCGACCGCGGTCAATAATGGGATTATGAAGCCAAATGAAGCGAGAGAAAAGGAAGATTTGCCGACAGATGCGGATGGTAATAAATTAATAGTTAATGGCAATTATATCCCACTTTCTATGGTTGGTAAGCAATGGGATAAAAGTGAAAAAGGAGATGAGAATATTGAATAAAGATAAAGAAGTGAGAAACTTCCAAACTGATTTTGAAATAAGAAACGAAGAAGGGCAGGAGCAAAAAAAAATAGTAGGCTATGCCTTAAAGTTTAATAAATGGAGCGAAGATTTGGGAGGATTCATTGAAATTATTGATAGGCACGCGCTTGATAACTGCGATATGACAGATGTTAGATGCCTTATCGACCACGATTCACAAAAAATATTAGGGAGAACAACCAACAATACTCTTAAATTAGCTGTAGATAACATAGGATTAAGGTTTGAGTGTACCCCCTCCAATACTTCATATTCCCAAGATTTAATAACAAATATGAAAGCAGGGAACATAAATCAATGCAGTTTTGGATTTATTCTTAATTGGGATAACAGTGATTGTGATACTTGGGAATATAACAAGGAAAGAGATATTTATAAAAGAACAGTAAAAGATATACGCAAACTATTTGATGTAAGTCCCGTTACTTTTCCAGCATATACACAAACCGAATGTGTAGTTGCAGAACGAAAGTTAGAAGACCTACACAAAGAAAAAAATAGAGAACTATTAAAAAGAAAGTTAAAGATAGAATTAGAACTTATCAGATAACGCCGTAAAATCCCCTGCCTTTAGGCATGGGGATATAAGGCGTAAAAATTAAAAAAAAGAAAGGATGATTTTAACAATGAAAAAGATTGACGAATTAAAGCAAAGCTTAACTAATTTAAAAAACGAGGTAAGAACATTACTTAATTCTAACAAGGTTGAGGATGCTGAAAAGAAGATGCAGGAAGTAAGGGATTTAGAAAAATCAATTAAGCTCCAGAAAGAATTAGATGAGGAAGATGAGAGAGAAGCAGGAGATAAGATGGAAGACAGAAAGGATGATGAACACGTGGGTAAAAAGAATAATGCCGATATGGAATTCAGAACAATAGGAAAGTTTTTATTAAATAAAGAAATGACTAAAGAGGAAAGGGGAAGCATTAATGTTGGCAACAGTGGGGCAATTTTACCAGAAGCATTTATAAATCAAGTGCAAGTCTTAACAAAAGGATTCCCTTCATTAAAAAAATATTGCCACGTTATACCTGTAACCACTAACAGTGGCAAAATGCCAATTTCAGAAGGCTCTGAGACAAAGAGACTAGCAAAGCTAGCAACTGACACTGAAATGGTAAAAGAAATGGTCACTACTAAACCAATAGATTTTTCGATTGAAGACTACGGAAAGATTTATCCAATAGAAAATTCAGTTCTTGAAGATGCAGGTGTTGATTTATTTAACGGAGTATTAGCTCCTGATGTAGCAGAATGTAGTGTAAACAGTGAGAATGAAGAAATAATTAAGATTATTAAAGATAATGCAGTAGGAGGAGCAACAGGAACAGATTACAAGGCAATAACTAAAACTTTAAATACTAAAGTACTACCTTCCTTATTAAAAGGTACAATAATTTTAACTAACCAGGATGGCTATGACTATTTAGATAATATAGAGGATGCAAATAAGAGACCGCTATTAGTTGATTCCCTTGCAGTAGAAGGCGGAAAGACATTTAAGGGTAGAGAAGTAGTAACAATGGATAATACTGATTTAGTACCTACAACAGAAGGTAAAATGCCTTTCTATATTGTTAACCCCTATGCATTAGTAAAATTCTTTGACAGAAAGGGATACGAGATTGCAGTAAGCCAGGAAGCTGGCTTTACTTACAACCAGACATTTACAAGAATTGTAGAAAGATTTGATACTGTAAAAGGTGATACAAGAGCAGATTTTTATGTTGAACTATAGTCATGAGAAGGATATTAATTCCTTCTCTTTATTTTAATGAAGGGAAGGATGTAGATGATTTTAACGCTTGAAGAAGCTAAAGATTTTTTAAAAGTGGATTACGGCGATGAGGATATTTTTATACAGGATTTAATAAATGCAAGTGAACAATACTTAAAAAATGCAACAGGTAAAACTTTTGATTCTACTAATAAATTAGCTAAATTATATTGCAAAGTATTAGTAAACGAATGGTTTAAAGATAGGGGATTAATGCAAGATGCAAAAACATCCGATAAAGTGAGATTTACACTTCAATCTATTCTAATGCAGCTTAAAAATTGTGAGGCGAGTGAGAGTGGCTAAATGCAGATTAACAGAAAGAATAACTATACAAAAATATTCAGGAGAAGTACAAAACGAAAATGGCTTCGATGAGCCTATGTGGGATGATTATTATAAGTGTTGGTCTAATTTTAAAGCTGTAAGTGGTAAAGAATATGAAGCAGCAAAAGCCACGCAGACGCAAAACATAGCTACATTTACAGTTAGATATTGTAAAAAGGTAGCAGAACTTTTAAAAAAAGATGGAACTAAAGATTTTAGAATTCAATATCAAGATAAAATTTTTAACATTGAATATGTATATGATTTTGAGAACCTGCATGAATGGGTAGATATAAAAGCCAATGAGGTGGTATAAATGGCTGATGGTATAGAAGTAGAAGGTATGGACGAGTTTACAGATATGCTGAAAAATATGACTATTGATGAGGCTGATGAGAAGAAAGCAGTTAGGGAAGCTATAAAACCTATTGCAAATGAAGTTGAAAGAAATTCACCAGTAGGCTACACAGGCAAACTAAAAAAAATATCTAAAACAGTCAAAAAAGAAGGATTAGCAACTGTTGGAATTGTGAGAACTAAAGTATTTTACGATATTTTCCAAGAATTTGGGACAAGTACACAAAAAAAGAATGTTGGATATTTTGAAAGGTCTGTAAATAGTACAGAAGATGAGGCAACAGGAATATTGGCTAAAGAATTATTAGATAAAGCAATGTAGGTAGGTGGTGATAATTGGATATAAAAAAATATTTATTAAATGTGCTAAATAGTAAAGAAATATTAGATTTGTTGCCAAATAAAAAGGTATATTTCCTCCACGCTAATAATCCAAATAAAACTTTATACTTGGAATATGAGGTTATAAATGAGTATGGAGCAGAACATAGCGAAAACAAAGAGGATTTTACTACTTATCTGGTACAAATAGATATATTTAGCACAGGAGATTATACAACTTTAGAAAATATAGTAAAGAAAGTAATGGCACAGAACGGATTCAATAGGGATATGGCAGCCGATTTATATGAAAAGGAAACAGCGCTATACCATTGTGCAATGCGGTTTAACATCAGTTTGCCGACTAATGAGAGTTAGCTTTTTTAAATGTGAAAAAAAATAAACAAAAAATGAAAGGATTGATGATAATATGGCAAGTACAATAGTACCAGTTGTAGGACTGGAAAAATTATATGTAGCAAAAATACTTACAGATGATACAACCACAACTTTTGATACGCCTAAATATTTGGCAGGGGTGAAAGAAATATCTATAAAACCAAAGGTTGCAACAGATGAATTTTATGCAGAGAATATGTTATGGTTATCTGATACAACATTGGCAAATATAGATGTAGAAGTTGACATAACAGACCTTACTCCAGAGGATGAAGCGATGTTACTTGGGCATAAAATTGCAACAGAGGGCGGAATAATTAAGAGCGCTGATGATGCAGCACCAGATGTTGCAATTTTATTTAAGGCGAATAAGGGGAACGGGAAAGCGAGATATGTGATTCTATATAAAGGTAAATTTAGTATTGGCGATGATTCTTACAAGGGCAAAGAAGGAAAAGCAAATTTCCAATCTAAAAAGTTAAAGGCAAGTTTTGCACCATTACACAGCAATTCTATGTGGTCTTACAAGGTTGACGAGGAAGATGGTATGGATGATACTAAATTTTTTGCTAGTGTAACAATGCCAACTGAAAAAGTTGATACAGGTGTTTAATCTATAGGGTAGATTAAAGCTCTACCCTATTTTATTAAGAAAGGGTGATGGAATATGTTTGATAAAGTGAGAAAACAAACTATTGGAAATAAAGAATATTCCTTCAAAATTACAAATAAAACAATTAGAAAAATTGATGAGAAATACGGAAATTATGGCTCTATACTCTACGGATTAATGGAGGGCAAACAATTCTATACAAATGCTTTAAAATTAATAAGCATGAGTTGTATTGAGAAAGAGTGGGATATAGAAGAATTAGAAGACGCCATGACAGGACAGCAATATCAAGAAATTACAGTCCTTGCAGTGGACTTATATTTAGATTATATGGGAATAAACGAAGAAACTGAGGAAGAACAGGCAAAAAAGGAAGAAGATAAAGATAAAAAAGGAAAAAACTAAATAACCAGTCAAGGACTATTAAAGATTATGAAATAGACTTTGACTGGCTTTTTTATATTGCAAAAGTACATTTAAACTATACGAAAGAAGAATTTTGGGATAGTACACATAATGAAATTTATAAAATGTGGAAAGCACATATTAAATTCAATGGTTGGGAAATTAAAAATGATAATGATGAAAATAACACTACAGGTGATACAAATTATAAAAAAGTAAACATTGAAGATATACCTTTTCTATAGAAAGTGAGGTGAGATAATGGCTAGTAATACAGAAAAAAGAATTACAGCTAAAATGGTATTAGATTCAACTTCATTTAATAGTTCTTTAAAAGGTGTAAACAATAGCTTAAAAAATGCACAATCTGAATTAAAACTGGCGAACACAGGCATACAAGCATATGGCAGAAGTAGTGAAAGGCTTAAAGATGTACAAGAAAGTCTAACAAAGCAATTAGAGCTGCAAAGTAAAAAAGTAGATATTTATAAACAATCTATAGAAAAAACAGACATTAAAATGCAAGAGAACATAAAAACAAGAGACAGATTAAAAAAATCTCTTGATGAAGCTAATAAGAAATATGATGAAACTGTAAGGCTATATGGCAAAGAATCTGATGAAGCTAAAAAGGCTAAAGATGAAGTAGATAAACTTACTGAAGAACACAAAAAGTCTGAAAAAGCCGTTGAAACTAATGCTAAACAAGTGCAAGGATATGAAACTAATCTTAATAAAGCTAATACTGAAATGGTAAAAACACAGGGAGAGCTTAGAAAAGTTAATGGCGAACTTGATAAAAGTAATAATAAGTGGGTACAAGCAAGTGAAAAGTTAGGAGAGCACTCAAAAAAATTAAAAGATACAGGGGAAAAAATTACCGATGTAGGCAAAAGCTTAACTACAAAAGTATCTGTACCATTAGCTGGATTGGGTGCAATAGCACTAAAAACAACCGCAGACTATGACGATAGTATAAGCCAACTAAAAGCTATTACTAATTCTAGTGCAGAAGATATGGAAAAACTAAATTCTAAAGCTAAAGAAATGGGAATACAAACACGTTATAGTGCAAAAGAAGCAGCAGATTCTATGGTTGGATTAGGGCAAGCCGGCTATAATACCAATCAAATTTTAAATACTACTCCAGCAGTTCTTAATCTTGCACAAGCAGGAGCTATAGACCTAACACAGAGTACAGATGTATTAGTATCCAGTATGAGCCAGTTTGGCATTAAAACTGAAAAGGCTGGACATGTTGCCGATGTATTAAGTTTAGGTGCAAATAAAGCTAATTTAGGCGTTGGAGATTTAGCAGAATCTTTAAAATATGCTGGTGCTATGGCTAATACGGCAGGTTGGAGCATAGAAGATACTACTGCGGCAATAGGTATTATGTCTAACTATGGAATAAAAGGTAGCCAAAGTGGTACAGTTTTACGTGGTGCTATAAGTAGACTTGTTAAACCTTCAGAAGATGCGGCTGAAGCTATGAAAAATCTAGGTATAAAAGTATTTGATACAAATGGTAAAATGAAGTCTTTGCCACAAATTTTAGACGAAGTTAAAAAAGGGACTTCAAAACTTACAGAAGAACAAAAAATGAATGCTCTTGTAACTATTTTTGGACAGGAAGCCGTTTCTGGTATGAACGCATTAATGAATGAAGGTGGGGACAGTTTAAGAAAATATTCTAAGGAATTAGTTAATGCCGATGGAAGTGCTAAGAAGGCTGCCACAACTATGGAAGATAATCTAGGCGGTAGTATGAGAAGCCTTAAATCTGCAATGGAAGGTGCAGCAATAAGTATGGGAACAGCGCTTGCACCAACAATAAAGAAATTAACCGAACACTTAACAGAGCTAACAAGGAAGTTTGCAGGATTAAACCCAAAAACGCAAGAGACTATAGCTAAATTTGGGATGTTTGTTGTTGCAGCAGGTCCTGCCGTAATTATGGCAGGGAAACTAACTACTGGTTTAGGAAGCATAACAAGAGGGCTTTCCAAATTCATAGGATTTTTAGGGAAAACAACTATAGCGACAAAAGGTGCAACAGCAGCAGCAAAAGGAGCAAGTGTAGCTACGGGGGTAGCAAGTAAAGGGGTTAAAGCTATTGGATTAGCTGTAAAAGCAGGGACAGCATTATTAAACCCTTGGACAATTGGTATAGGTGCAGCAGCGGTAGGAATAGTGGCACTACACAAGCATTTAAGTAAGGAAGCTGTCCCGAGTGTAGATTTATTTAATTCAAAGGTAAAAACAACAACACAAACTACAGATGCGTATGGTAACAAAATAGATGTGGTAAGTACAAAAACAGTAAACTTTGCAGATAGTACTAAAAAAGCAGTAGGTGGATTCGTAGAGTTAAATAATGGTGCTAAAAAAAATCTAACCGATTTGTACGTTAATTCTACGAAAATAACAGATAAAACTGTTAAAGAGCTAACAGATAAGTATAAACAAATGGGAGAGCAGATAAAAGCAGGAGAAGATGCAAAATATAAAGAGAGATTAGCTAGTTATAAAACATTTTTAAGCAATAATAAAGCTATGAGTGATAAAGAAAAGGCAGCTACTCTTAAATCCATGGAGGATTCACATAATAAAGAAAAGGCACAAACGGATAAATATGTAAAGCAAATACAAGAAATACTAACTAAAGCTAGTAAGGAAAAACGAGCATTAACCAAAGAAGAACAGGAGCAAATAAACACAATACAAGAGAAAATGAAAACAGAAGGTATTAATAAACTGTCAAAAACAGAGGAAGAAAGTAAAACTATTTTAGGAAGAATGAAAGATTATGACAAAAGAATTACTGCGGAACAAGCTAGTGAGGTAATAAAAAATGCTGAAAAGCAAAGAAAAGGTACAGTTGATAAAGCTAACCAACAATATAATCAAACTGTTGCTACGATTAAAAAAATGCGTGACGAAGATAAAACAATAACTAAAGACCAAGCGGACAAAATGATTGCAGAAGCTGAAAGGCAGAAGAAAGGAAGCATTGATAAGGCAAAGCAACAAAAAGATGGCGTCGTAGAGCAAATTAAAAAAATGGATAGTAGTTCATTGCAAGATATTGATATCACAGATGGGCATATAATGACTAAGTGGGACAAATTAAGAAATTGGTTTAAAAATAATCCCATTACACGCTGGATAAAAACAAAAACTAATGATAGCAATGCTAGTGCAGGGAAAAATTGGACAGGCACGAATTACTGGCAAGGTGGATTAACGTACTTGCATGATGCGCCAGGGAGAAGCACTAATTACGAGTTATACGATTTACCACGAGGTACAAGGATATATAACCATGATGCAAGTGCCGATTTAGTTACAAAAACAGCTGAAAGCGTTGCTACAAAAGTAGCGGAGGGAGTACTTGGTAGATTTAATGGAACTAATGGTGGTATTAATGTAACACAGAACATATACTCTCCTGCTCCAACTCCGAGCGAGATAGCAAGACAGTCTAAAAACAATTTAAGAGAGTTAGCATTACAATTATAAGGCAGGCGGCGATATGGATAAAAAAGAAAAGTTTATATTTGAAAACGAAAGAGGACAGCAGATAGAATTTTCTGTTTACAGTCCTTTTTTTATTGATAATATAGACGGTATAAGTGGGTTAAAAAATATAATATATCAGAATAAAGGCATGGGGCAAGATGGTAGCACTTATATGGGGAGTACGTTAGGCAACAGGAATATAGTCATACAAGGAGCTATAACAGAAAATAAAGAGCAAAATAGGATAAAACTATTAAGCATAATAAATCCTAAACTAAAGGCTAAATTAATTTACGATGACGGAAATATAAAAAAATATGTAGAGTGTGTAGTAGAAACTGCTCCGACAATAACCAAAGACCATAGCCCTAAATATCAAATTAGCTTATTATGCCCTAACCCGTATTGGGCGGACTATGTAAAGCATAAGGCAAATGTTGCATTATGGAAAGGCGATTTCCACTTTCCGCTTATTATTCCACAAGACAAAGGCATTATAATAGGACACAGAGAACCAAGCCTTATTGTTAACATAGAAAATAATGGACAAGTAAAAACAGGAATGATTATAGAATTTTTCGCAAGAGGTACTCTTAAAAATCCATCTTTATTTAATGTAAATACCAGAGAGTTTATAAAAGTTAATAAAGAAATGGTGGCAGGCGAAAAAATTACCATAAACACTAATTACGGCAAAAAAAAGATTATACAAGACGTCGATGGCATTAAAACAGATATACTAAATTATTTAGATATTATAGGCGGTGGCGATACCTTTTTACAATTAGATATCGGTGACAATTTATTTAGATACGACGCCGACGAAAATTTGAATAATTTAGAAGTCAGCATTTACTACAACAATAATTATTTGGGGGTGTAGAAGGTGGAACTATATATATTTAATAAAGATTTAGAGCTTAAAGGAATATTAGATACTTTTACATCTTTACGGTGGATAAGACGATACCATAAAAGCGGCGAGTTTGAGTTACACTGTGCCTTAAATTCAGACACCTTGAATTTGTTGCAAAGGGAAAATATAATCTGTAAAAAGGGCGATGACGAAGCAGGCTATATCGAAACAAGGCGATTGAGAATAGACAGCACAGGGCAAGAGTTGTTGGAGATTAAAGGCAAATTTTTAACAAGCTATTTAAGACGGCGGATTAACTGGGGGCAGCTTATTTTTAACGGCAAAACAGAAGAGTTAATGAGAAAATTAGTTAACGATAACTGTATCAGCCCGACCAACAGGGCGTTGCCTAATTTAATTTTAGGCAGCTTAAAAAATTTTGACGATACAATACAATATCAAGATAGTTACGGTAATATTTTAGACTGTTTGGAGAGTTTGTCCAATACAAGTGATTTAGGCTTTAGAAATATTTTAGATATCAATAAAAGAAAAATAATATTTGAGGTGTATAAAGGCATTGATAGGACTGTAGATAACGGGGTTATAGCACCTTGCATTTTTAGCAGGGACTTTGAAAATCTGCTTGAACAAGAATATTTTGATAGCCTGAACAACTACAAAAATACAGCCTTGATTGCTGGAGCTGGAGAAGGCAAAGATAGAAAGCTAACATCCATAGAAGAGGGACAAGGGCTTAATAGGTATGAGCTATACGTTGACGCAAGAGATTTGCAAAATACTAAAACTGTAAACAATGAAGAAGTGTCTATTCCAGATAATGAATATATCCCAATGTTGCTTCAAAGAGGTAAAGAAAAGCTTGCAGAATGTTACGAAGTGCAAACCTTTAGCAGTAAGATAAACACTCAGGGAAATAATATATATAAAAAGGATTTTGACCTTGGTGACATTGTAACAATAGTAGATAAAAAGTGGGGTATACAAGTAGATACAAGAATCACAGAAGTTGAGGAAGTGTACGAGGGAGGAAAGGTTGAAATCAATCCCACTTTTGGCAATAACATTCCTACAATAATTGATAAAATCAAACAGGTGGTGAGATAATGGAAAGAAGTGGTTTTTTTAATGCAATAATACAAAACGGTACTCCAGATAGGTCTTATTCAGCTGAGAATTTTGCAAGATATTTTGGCACGTTTATAGGCAATGGTGTGTTCCCTAACCCAAGTACGCAGTGCCAAGTAATAGCTAATGATGATATGACCGTAACGATTAAGGCTGGTAGAGCTTGGATAAATGGGTATATGTACGAGAATACAGATGATTATATAGTAGCCTTAGACGTTGCTGATGGTTTATTAAACAGAATAGACAGAGTCGTATTAAAACTTGATTTTCTAAACAGAGAGATTAAATCTTATGTTAAGAAAGGCACATTTGCAAGCTCTCCTACAGCGCCAACGCTGCAGAGGGATGCAGATGCATACGAATTGGGCATAGCAGATATTTATATAGCTGCCGGTGCAACGAGTATCGTTCAGGCAAATATAACAGACCAAAGGCAAAATCAAAATTATTGCGGTATAGTAGACAGCCTTATAACAGCAGATACAGCAACTTTATTTAATCAGTTTACGGACGAATTTAATACTTGGTTTGAAGGTATTAAAAATACATTAGGTGAAGATGTAGCAGGAAATTTATTAAATAAAATAAATGACCTAGCTGGTGATGGAAGAACTACAGAGACAGTAAAGGGAGTAAGTGATGCACTTAATACGCATTTGGCAGAAAAGGCGACACAGACAACGTTAGGTCATGTTAAAGCAGGTAAAAATGTAACAATCCAAACAGATGGTACATTAAATGTTGATGTAGATACTATGATAAAATTCAACAGAAATCCAACTCCTGATGATATTTATGATACAGGGCAATTGTGGTTTAATGAGGATACTGGAAGTATATATGCTTTGCTTAAAATAGATAAAGATGGTAATGCAATATGGAGAGAGGTAAGTAATACAGAATCAATATATGGCGTAAGAATTGACTTTGCTAACAGTAATCCATCATCAGCAGTAACTTATGCTGATGATGCAGTTGAAATGACTGCTGGTTCTTCTGCCTGGGATAGCATGGCAATATTCAAGGATATAAAG
>ENA-UOOK01002463-UOOK01002463.1-fermentation-metagenome-genome-assembly--contig:-NODE-2463-length-22737-cov-6.196235_pt1 | contig 22737 bp, 22 predicted proteins | sample MGYA00245777_ERZ724023 | MGnify/ENA primary metagenome ERZ724023 (study PRJEB28704, sample SAMN03018312) | fermentation metagenome | biome: anthropogenic terrestrial biome; feature: soil; material...
ATTTAAATATATAATTTCATATATTTGATTGTTTGTATATTTGTTACATATTTATTTTTACGAAGATAAAAAGTTAATATTTGTGAGATTAACTTTAAAAGATAAATAAGGGCTGTCCAAATTTTTAAAATAGTTATATAATACTGATATAACTGTTAAAAAATGATTGGTTGCAATAAGGATAATATTTAGTATATAATAATTAAAACAATATGAAAGGCAGTGGTATCAGAGTTGGAAAAAAAGCTTAAATTGTATGGTTTTAATAATCTTACCAAGACACTCAGCTTTAATATTTATGATGTTTGCTATGCAAAAAGTGCAAGAGAGCAAAATGAATATATTGAATATATCGACGAACAATATAATTCGGACAGGCTTACACAGATTTTGCGCAATGTAACAGAAATTATCGGAGCTCATATTCTTAATATATCGAAACAGGATTATGACCCTCAGGGCGCCTCGGTAAATATTTTAATTGCGGAGTGTGAATTGATAAATGAGGAAATTGACTGCACATGCAACCAGGGCATATTCAGACAATTAGAATGTCAAACCATACATGCGCATTTGGATAAAAGCCATGTTACTGTGCACACTTATCCGGAAAATCATCCGGCTAAAGATATATCAACATTTAGAGTTGATATTGATGTATCAACCTGCGGGCAAATTTCACCCCTTAATGCATTGAATTATTTAATAAGCAGTTTTGACTCTGATATAATTACGATTGATTATCGTGTAAGAGGCTTTACAAGAGATTTACAGGGAAAAAAGTTCTTCATTGACCATAATATAAAATCAATACAGGATTATATTGATAAAGAAACTTTAAACAGGTATGATGCCATTGATATTAATGTATTTCAATCCAATACTTTTCATACGAAAATGCTGATAAAAGAAATTGACATACAGAATTATCTTTTTAATCAGGATGCGGAGGAACTGTCATTAAAAAAACAGTTAGTGATAAAGGAAAGGCTGAGAAAAGAAATGATTGAAATTTACAATGGTATGAACATTTATCAGGAGGAGAGCTAAATGGAATTATGGTTTACGGAAAACCATACGGACAATGTGAAATTTTCAATAAGAGTACATAAACAAATTGAAAGTATACAAAGCGATTATCAAAAAATAGACGTATTTCAAACACCCGAATTTGGAAAGGTGTTGGTAATAGACGGATATATTATGCTTACGGAAAAGGATGAATTTATATATCATGAAATGATAACTCACGTTCCCGTGGCGGTTAATCCAAATATTAAAAATGTTCTCGTAATCGGTGCCGGTGACGGGGGGACAGTAAGAGAGCTTACTCGTTACAGCTTCATAAAATGCATTGACATGGTGGAAATTGACAAGAAAGTTGTTGAAGTATGCAAGGAGTATATTCCGCAGACCGCTTCAAAATTAAACGATAAAAGAGTTAATTTATATTTTGAAGACGGATTGAAATTTGTCAAAGGAAAAAAGAATGCATACGATTTAATAATTGTAGATTCCACAGACCCAATAGGACCGGGAACAGAGCTTTTCTCCATGGAATTTTATGAAAACTGCTTTAATGCATTGGTTGATGACGGAATATTGGTAAATCAGCATGAAAGCCCCTATTATAAGAATGATGCAGAAGCCATGCAAGGTGCCCATAAAAAATTAAGGGATATTTTTCCCATCGCAAAGGTTTACCAGGCACATATTCCTACATATAGCTCGGGACACTGGCTTTTTGGCTTTGCTTCCAAAAAATATGACCCCATAGCAGATTTACGTGAAGATTTATGGAATTCACTTGGTGTTGAAACAAATTACTATAATACAGAGCTTCACAAAGGTTCATTTTATATTCCCAATTATGTAAAAAGATTGCTTAGTAATGCAGAAAATTAAGGCGGGGTGATTTAATGTTAAAAAAGGAAGATTTTACATATATTGAAAAACATTTGGCATTTTGCGAAAAATTAAACGATGCGGAAATACAGCTCCTTAAAAATAATTTTACATCATTAAAATACAATAAGGGTGAAAATCTTCACGGCGTTAATCAGGAATGTGTAGGGCTGATTTTAATTAAGAGCGGTGAACTAAGGGTATATATTTTATCTGAAGAGGGAAGAGATGTAACCCTGTATCGCTTAGCTGAAGGAGACTCATGTATTTTATCTGCTTCATGCATATTAAATAACATTACCTTTGATGTTTTTATTGATGCAGAGCAAGATACAGATGTGCTTTTACTGAATGTGGGAACATTAAGCATATTATCCGAGAAAAATATTCATGTGGAAAATTACGTAAACAAAAAGGTGGCGGAAAAGTTTTCTGATGTAATGTGGGCAGTGGAACAAATGCTGTTTATGAGCTTTGACAAAAGGCTTGCGGGATTTCTTCATGATGAAATGGTAAAAATAAATTCAAATAAAATTAAGCTTACTCATGAACAAATTGCAAAATATGTGGGAAGCGCAAGAGAAGTTGTGTCAAGAATGTTAAAGAACTTTGAAACCCAAGGTATACTCAAGCTTTCAAGAGGAATCATAGAGATCACAGATGAAAAAAAGTTAAGAGAGTTATTGTGAACCCACGAGATGTTGAAAAAAATCACAAAATACTTCGAACAAATGTTTGACAACTGTTTTTTTATATTATATAATTAGGTATATTAAAACTTTGGTGAGATTATGGACGACAAATTGTTTGAAAAGTTAAGAATTTTGTCCGATGCGGCAAAATATGATGTATCGTGTGTTTCCAGCGGTGTTGAAAGGAAAAATAATTCTGTGGGCGGAATAGGAAATGCTTCCGCTGCAGGTATATGCCATGCCTGGTCTTCTGACGGCAGGTGTATTTCACTTTTGAAAATTTTACTTACAAATGATTGTATTTATGACTGCAAATATTGCATGAACAGAGTCACAAATCCTGTCAAAAGAGCTTCCTTTACGCCTGAGGAGGTGGCGGAGCTTACAATTCAGTTTTACAGAAGGAATTATATTGAAGGACTGTTTCTAAGCTCCGCAGTTGAAAAAAGTCCTGATTATACTATGGAGAATATTTACAGAGTCCTTGAACTTATAAGATATAAATATAATTTTTGGGGATATGTTCACGTAAAAGTGATACCGGGAGCAAATGCCCTTTTAATTCAAAAAACGGGAATGTTGGCAGACAGGATGAGCGTAAATATTGAGCTTCCAACCCAACAAAGCCTTCATTTATTGGCACCTCAAAAAAATGCAGAAAACATTCTGCAGCCCATGTCATTTATTCACAATGAAATTTCAAGAGCAATCGAAGATAAAAGTCATTTTAAAAATGCGGAAAGATTTGTTCCGGGAGGACAGTCAACACAAATGATAATTGGAGCCACTCCCGACAGCGACAGAACAATACTTAATGTATCCCAAAATCTGTATGATAAATACAGAATGAAAAGAGTGTTTTTTTCCGCATATATTCCGGTTATGTCCTCGCCTAACCTGCCTGCCGTAAGCACAATGCCTCCTCTCGTAAGGGAGCACAGACTGTACCAGGCAGACTGGCTCATGCGCTTTTATTACTTTAATTCCGAAGAATTATTTACGGAAACAGAGCCTAATCTTGATTTGGAATTTGACCCCAAAATGATGTATGCATTGAGAAATCTCGACAAATTCCCAATAGAAATCAACAAAGCTTCCTACGAAGAGCTGTTAAGAATACCCGGGCTTGGTGTAACAAGTGCCCAAAGAATAATAAGGGAAAGAAAAAATGCCGAATTATCATATGATTCTCTTAAAAAAATGAAAACGGTATTAAAAAGAGCAAAATATTTTATCACCGTGAAAGGAAAGTATTACGGCAATACAAAATTTGACCCCGAGTCAATAAAAAGTGAAATACGAATGAAGGAAATTCAAAAGCAAATGAGCATTTTCGATTTTTATGGATGGGGAGAGCACCCTTAATGAAAGTAAGTCTTTGAGGTCAGATATTAAGGAATGTCCCCAAAGCAAGAGGGGAATTTATGGATTATTTATACGACGGTACATTTGAAGGTTTAATGACGGCAGTTTATTATCACTATAAAAAAGAGAAGGCTGACGGAATATATGAAGAGTTTGATTATCAGCAGTCCATTGCATTTCAGCAGGAAGTTGTCAAAACGGATATAATGAAGGCAAGAATCGTAAGTGATGCAATAAATAAGCTGATTTCCAAAGAAGCATACATTCATGTGTATTACTGCTTCCTTTCAAATGTTATAAACAAAGAAAACATTATATTAGATTTTTTAATATTTGCATTTAAATACGGAAGAAATACAATGAGCTTCTATACCCATGAAAAGGTGCTTCCTATTAATGAAATATACAAAAGGGTGGCAAGTGAAGAGCATAGGCTCCTTGGTATACTCAGATTTTCTGACATAGGAGGAATTTTGTATGCAAAGTATTCTCCGGACAATGATATAAGTATTTTGTTGGCGGAGCACTTTGCGGACAGATATAGGTATGAGAGGTTTATAATCTACGATGAAAGAAGAAAAAAGGCAGTTGTTTATTCCGAAAATAATTGGGAGATAAAAGAAAATATAAATATTTATAATATTGAATTTTCCTCAAATGAAAAGCAAATTCATGAGTTATGGAAACAGTATTTTACCGATTTGGCAATTAAGGAAAGAAAAAACCTAAATCTGCAGTTCCAATTTGTGCCTGCAAGATACAGAAAAAATATGGCTGAATTTAAATAATTATGAATTTAGATTTAAATAGGGTTTGAAAAAGGGTTTGAAAAATTGAGTAAATTGAGTAAATTCAATTGGAAGATGTTATAAAATATGATATAATGTATACGAGAAATAATTGAGGCAAGGAGGTATAACATGGAAGTATTTACAGTAGAAGAAATTGCAAGTGAGTTGGAAATATCTCATGCTTATTTAAATAAATTAATACAAGATGAAAAAGTTATTCTAAATAAAACTAATACAGGCAGATATATTTGGAATAAGCAAACAGCTAATCAGCTAAAGTTGCTATTAGATATTTCATATAACACAGATGATTCCAATATAGACAGGCTAATAAGCAAATATGGATTAAAGCATTCATATATAAATAATAGGAGGTATTTAGGAAACAAATATTCCTTAACATCATTTATAAAAAAAACTGTTGAGGAAAATTGTTTAGGGATAAATATTGTAGTGGATATTTTTAGTGGTACCGGAGCAGTTGCAGATGCCTTTAAAGATAAAATGCTAATTACAAACGATTTGCTTTTTAGTAATTATATATGTAATTATGCTTGGTTTGCTCCAATGAAATATTCAAATAAAAAAATTATAGACCATATTGCAAAGTATAATAATATTAAGACTTCAGAGGATAATTATATGCGTAAGAATTTTGCAAACACATATTTTTCAGCAGATGATTGCAGCAAAATTGGATACATAAGAGAGCATATAGAACAAGAGTATAAGAATAACGAAATAAATTATAAAGAATATGCAATTCTTATAACTTCACTTTTATACGGGATGGATAAGATAGCAAATACAGTAGGACACTATGATGCTTATAGAAAAAATGTATCTTTTGATAAGGAATTGCTATTAAATGTCCTTTTACCTGAACAAAATTTAAATGAAAACAATAGATGCTATAATGTGGATGCAAATAAATTGATTGAGAACTTAAGCTGTGATTTGCTGTATTTAGACCCTCCTTATAATTCAAGGCAATATTGTGATGCCTATCATTTACTTGAAAACGTAGCCCGATGGGAAAAGCCTGAGGTGTTTGGTGTAGCGAAAAAAATGAATAGGGAGTTATTGAAGAGCGATTATTGTATGATAAATGCTAATGTAGCTTTTGAAGATTTGATTAAAAAAGCAAACTCAAAATATATATTGCTTTCATACAATAACATGTCAAATAAGGGGAATGACAGATCAAATGCAAAAATCTCTGATGAAGATATATTGACAATACTGAATAAAAAAGGAAAAGTTACTATATTTGAAAAAAAATATAAAAGCTTTTCGACCGGAAAATCCGAGATTAATGATAATGTCGAAAGATTATTTTTATGTGAGACTTATGGAGGATTACGAGAAGTACCTAAATTAGCTTCTCCAATAAATTATATAGGCGGGAAATATAGGTTGATTCCAAGTTTAAAACGGCTTTTTCCTAAGACAAGCTGCTTCTTGGATTTATTTGCGGGAGGATGTAACGTTGGTATAAACTCGGAATCATCAAAGATTATTTTTAATGACATTGATAAAAATTTAATCGATTTATTGCAATATATTAAGACGACTGAAACTGAAAACATATTAAGTAATGTTGATAAAATAATTAAAGACTATAATTTATCAAGAACTGATTTATATGGATATGGATATTATAACTGTGATAGCAATAAAGGTCTTTCAAGCTATAATAAAGATAAATTTTTAAAGTTGAGAGAAGAATATAATTTTAGAAAGAAATGTAATGAAAAGAATGAAGAATATTATGCCATGCTATATGTTCTAATTGTTTATTCTTTTAATAATCAGATAAGGTTTAACAGAAGCAATGAATTTAATTTACCTGTGGGCAAGAGAGATTTCAACACTAAGATGAGAAGTAAGCTAATAGTATTTTCTGAAACTTTGAAAAGGAAAGATTGTATATTTATGAATAAGGATTTTAGGGAAGTAGATTTATCTTTATTTCCAAGAGATTCATTTATATATTGCGACCCGCCGTATCTAATAACTTTAGCAACATATAATGAGAGAGGTAACTGGACGGAAGAAGATGAGAAGGATTTACTGAATTTTCTAGTTAATGCAGATGAGTTAGGCTTAAAGTTTGCTCTTTCGAATGTTTTAAAAGCCAAAGACAAAGAAAATCTAATTTTAAAAGAATGGGTTAATATAAATGGGTTTACTGTCAATTCCTTAAATAGGAGCTATTCAAACAGCAATTATCATCGAAAGAATAGAAAATCAATATCAGAGGAAGTACTTGTTACTAATTATTGAGGGGGAAAACATGTATATTAATAATATACCGTACCAAAGTTTTTGTTGGGTTATTGGAACAACAAGCTTTAGAACCGCAAAATTGAATTTGAAAATTGAGCGTCAATTGTTACTGTTAAATGAATTTTATGATGAGTATATATCAAACCATGCTATGTGGATTTGGAATAATGAAACACAAGAAGCTTACTATAATTTTATGAAAGAAAGGAAATTTCTTAAAGGGGATGCCTTGCGTAAGGATAAGGATGCAAGAGAAAAAACTTCAGGATTAGTCGATATTGGCCTAATTACTGCCGATAGAAGAATAACAGAAGTGGGCAGTGAACTGCTAAGAATTACAAAAACAGGAGACTATAAAGATAATAATCAATTTAACATTGATAAAGATAGCTATATTTATTTTAAGCAACTTTTAAAAACATCAATAAATGTAAATGAAAATATAGTGAGACCTTACTTTGTTTTGGCAAAGGTGCTTACAGAAGTCGGAGAACTGACTTTTGATGAGTTTACTTATTTGTTGCCATTGGCTATTTCTGAAGAGAACACACAAAATGTCATCTCAAGAATTGAAGAATTAAGAAATAATGTAAAAACAATAGAAGATATTATTTACGAAGAATTGATGCTTATGGATAATTATCAATTAGCATATAAGCTTTTTTTAGAAAATCAAGTAACGGAGCATTTAATATGCTTGATTGGTATGAATAGAAAAAGCAGAAATTATGATAAAACTTATTACGATTTATATAAAGGGATTGTTGACGTGTTTTTAAATAATAGACATGAAAAAACGTATGAATTATATTTAGCATCAAAGCAAATTAACCAAAAGCCCGGTAATTTGTGGAGGAGATTTTTATTTAAAACAGCACATGCCAGTAGTATTAGAAAAAACGGAATTAATTTAATTGATGAGAATTCACCATTTTACAAATGTAAATCTGAAGACGATATCAAACAGGTATTTTTTAAATATATTCATGTATTTAAGGCAATGGCAACACTTTCGGATTACTTTGATTTAAACAGAAGGTATTTCAATCTTACGGATACATTGATTTTTGAAGATCAAACAGTTCGTTTTGATATGATACCTAAATACTTTTTTGAAATGTGTATTGATAACATCTATTATGAAGCGTTCGCTGAAAATAGCTGTTTATCTGAATCAATCTTACTGCAAGACATTTCAAATGGATTATTTTTTGATGAAAAAAAGATATACAAAAGGATAAGCAAAGAACTAGGTATAGTCATTCAAACATCAAAACAAGCAACTGCTTTTATAAAGGATGAACGATATAGAAGATTTAATCGTTTGATTGACAAAAAGTTTAGTAACAATATTTTAATTGAATTATTATCTTGCTTTGAAACAAGAAATGACTCAAGAATAGAAGAGTTAGTAACGGATGAAGCGGATATACCCACAATATTTGAATATATTATAGGCATTATATGGTATAAGGTTAGTGAAAGACGTGGTAATATAATTGATTATATGCAATTATCGTTGGAAGCTAATCTATTGCCAAAAACACATGCAGCAGGCGGCTATGCGGATATTATCTATGAATATGAGTCCTGTCAGGAATTTCCTAAACATTCACTTTTAATTGAGACTACTTTGGCTGATGGGACTAATCAAAGAAGAATGGAGATGGAGCCTGTTTCAAGACACTTGGGAGAGCATAGACTAAAATACGGGAATCCATTTGACTACAGCTTATTTATCAGTACATTTTTACATAAAAACGTCATTACGGATTTTAGATACAGAAAAAATATGCCATACTTTGGTAAGAATAATAAAAAGATTGAAGGGATGAAAATTATATCACTTGATACAAAAGCATTAATGAAGATTTTAAGTAATGACAGTACATACGGCTACATATATGGAATATTCGATAAGTATTACGAGTCAGATATGCAAATGCCTCAATGGCATGAATTTTTAATTAAGGAAGCTACATCAAGTTATTAAAAAAACCGCGGAATTTCCGCGGTTTTTTAGCTCTTAATTTGTGAATATCTGTGTCCAGTAAGGTCTTCCATTATTTACATATCCGACACCGATTTTTGAAAAGTCTGAGGAAAGAATATTCGCCTTGTGACCTTCCGAATGCATCCATCCGTTAACCACATCTTCGGGAGTTCTCTGTCCTACTGCGATATTTTCACCCCAGGCGCTGTACTTGATGTTGAATTGAGTTAACATTTCCCCGGCACTTCCGTAAGTGGGAGAGTGGTGTGCAAAATAATTGTTATCTGACATATCCCTGGATTTAATTCTTGCAACATTTGAAATTGCTGAATTTAAAGCAAGAGGTGCCAATCCGGCTTTTTGTCTTTCTATATTTACAAGTTCAACTACTCTTCGTTCATAATTAGATGAAGAAGGAGCTGATGTTGAAGTTGTTTTGGGTTTAGCCGTTGCAGCGCTTTTCTGAGCAGTAGCATCCGCTTTGTTATCGGAAGGAGCATCCGCTTCATTTTCTGCGGGGACTTTATCTCTGTTTGTTGCATAAGCTTTAGTTTTTTTGCTTGCTTCAACAGTTTCTTCGGCATAAGTGTTTGATGTTTCAACATTGTTGCTTGTTGTTTCAATACTATTGTTTGCATATGTCGGCTCATAATTATAGAAACCGTAATTTCTAAAAAAATCATTAAAATTAAAGCTTGTATTAGAACGCTCAGCGGCAAATGCGGATGTAGATGACAGTGCTAAAATTACTGATAAAGTTAATATTGTAATTTTACTTTTCATTTGTTTCTCCCTTTTATTTATTTATAACCCCTTACACTTCGCTATTTCATTGAAATGTTAAACTTTCTTTGAGTTATTGTCGCATTATATCACTAAGCTTTTAGGAATGGAACCCTCAATATATTGTCTAATTGGCAAATGTAACAAATATATTACACAATTATGAAACAAAAGTCATATATTACAGGTTTGTTACAAGATTATATATATAAAAGATAAGCAAATGCAGCGGATAAGCTGCATAAAAGCTTATTTGAAGAAGCTTATTTTTAAATCCCTGCTCATTGTTATAAAAGTAAATTACAATCAAAGCAAGCAGGGAAAATTGCTGCAGCCAACCGGCGAATAAATTTATTGCAATCATTATCAAAGCAACAATTTGCAATCTTTTTTTCATTATTAAATTTCTTGTAAAATAAAACGACAGAATATAAATAATTCCTATAAATTGATAATCTGTTTGTAGCAAGGTAGCTAAAATGCATGCGGCAACAATGATCAATGTTTTATCAACATTATATTTTCCTTCCTTGTTATCAATAAAATATATTGCAGCCAATCCTATAAAAAGAGTAAAAAATATATTTTGATGCGCAAATCCTAACTTACCGTTGAATGCCAAGTCAAAGGGTATTTCTGAAATAAAAGCAAACACCAATAATCTTGAAGCATATTTTTTTAAATTGCTCGTATGCGTATATCCTTCTACCAACAAGAAGCAATAAATGGGAAATGCTAACCTTCCGATAATTCTGTAATAAAGTATATTGCTTTGAAAGATTGCGCCGTAATGATCAATTATCATTGTTACAAGCGCAATTATTTTCAATAATAGGCTGCTCATAATTTTTTCTCCCATATGTATTTTGATATGATTATATCATTAATACATGAATAATTTCAATAAAAAAAGGCAGCTTGTTCTGCCTTTCTTATAGTGTGCTTATCAGGTTAAATTAGGGGTTCTATATTTCAATTAAAATATTTATCTCAATATTTCTTAGGAATGGTTACGTCATAACAATATATTTCGGCGGATAGTGTTATGCTAACATTTTCAGTATTGAATCTTTAGGTCTGACACCTACCATTTTATTTACTACTTTTCCGTTTTTAACTAAAGCCAATGTAGGTATGCTCATAACTCCAAATGCAGATGCCAATTCAGGCTGCTCATCTATATTAACCTTTCCCACCTTTGCATCCGTAACTTCACTTGCAATTTCATCAACTATTGGAGAAATCATTTTGCAGGGACCGCACCAAGCTGCCCAAAAATCCAGCAGTACCGGTTTATTTGAATTTAATACTTCCTGTTCAAAGTTATTGCTTGTAATTTTTACTGTTTTCATACTTGTGCTCTCCTTTTAATTTATTATGACCTTATAATATATAAATAAGTCTTTTTTTACAGTGACTAAATCACTAAGAAATAAAAAAACTTCTTGACAATTGAGCAACTGTTCAACTATAATTAATTTAACAGTTGAACAACTATTCAATTAAAAGAAGGAGGTAATAATTTTGTGCAATGAAGAATTTGTCTGTGATTGTGAAGTGATTCACGAGAATGTGGTTAATCAAGTTAAAACGAGAATGCCATGTGAGGAAGATATTTATGATTTGGCGGATTTTTTTAAGGTGTTAGGCGACAGTACAAGAACGAAAATTATATGGGCACTTGATGAAAGTGAGATGTGCGTTTGCGATATTGCGGCATTGCTGAACATGACGAAATCTGCAATATCACACCAGCTGCGTGCTCTTAGAAATGCAGACTTGGTAAAATTCAGAAGAGAAGGAAAGACAGTATTTTACTCGCTTAAGGACCAGCATGTAAGAGATGTTTACGAAATAGGTATGGAGCATATTAGAGAAAAATATAGCGGAGGAAGAAATGACTAAAACATATAAACTTGAAGGAATAGATTGCGCTAATTGCTTGGCTAAAATGGAAAGGAAAATAAGCAAGCTTAAGGGAGTTAAAAGTGTTTCATCTAATTTTATTGCTGAAAAAATGACTATTGAAGCAGATGAAGATCTAATTGATGAAATAGAAGAAGCTGCATCAAAAATTGTAAAGAAATATGAACCTGAGGTAATATTTAAAAAAGCATAATCGGAGGCATCTATGAAGAAATTATTATGGCGATTGGGAATAAGCGGAATGCTTTTTATTTCCGCAATTATAATAAATGACAGTCGGTTAAAGCTGATTTTGTTTGTAATAAGCTTTATATTAGCCGGCGGAGATGTTGTTAAAAGGGCTTTCGAAAATATTAAAGACGGAGAAGTTTTTGATGAAAACTTTCTGATGGCTGTTGCTTCCATTGGGGCATTTTTAATCGGAGAAGCACCTGAAGGTGTGGCGGTAATGTTGTTCTACCAGATTGGTGAAATGTTTCAAAGCTATGCTGTGGGGCAATCCAGAAAATCAATTGCAAATCTGATGGATATCCGCCCCGACTATGCAAATGTGCTGAGAGGCAATGAAATAATCACTCTGCCTCCCGAAGAGGTTGAGTTGGATGAAATTATAGTAATAAAGGCAGGAGAAAGGGTTCCTCTTGACAGCATTGTTACTGAAGGAAGCTCAATGCTTGATACATCGGCACTCACAGGAGAATCACTTCCGAGAGAAGTAACAGCAGGCAGTGAGCTGCTAAGCGGATGCATCAATATAAACGGTTTAATCAGTGCAAGGGTTATAAAAAAATACAGTGAATCCACGGTAAGTAAGATTCTTGAGTTAGTAGAAAATGCCAGCGGCAGAAAATCAACATCAGAGAAATTTATAACTAAATTTGCTAAAGTTTACACACCCTTAGTGGTTGTAATAGCCGTCATTCTTGCAATAATACCGCCTCTGATAATTAGGGACGCAACATTCAGCCAATGGATTTACAAATCCCTGTCATTTTTGGTTGTATCTTGCCCCTGTGCATTGGTAATTTCGGTTCCCCTAAGCTTTTTCGGAGGTATAGGAGGTGCTTCCAAAAGCGGAATACTCTTTAAAGGAAGCAATTATTTAGAGGCAACGGCAAAAACTGAAATAGTTGTATTTGATAAAACAGGAACATTAACAAAAGGTGTTTTTAAAGTACAGAAAATACATTCGGACAATTATGAGCCCCAAGAGCTTCTGAAATTAGCAGCCTATGCAGAAAATTATTCCAATCATCCGATATCCGCATCCTTGAAGGAAGCATATAATAAAAAAATTGACAGCGGGAGTATTTCAGAGGTAGAAGAAATCTCCGGACATGGGGTGTCCGCAACGGTTGAAAATATAAAAGTGTTGGCAGGCAACGATAAGCTAATGGAGAAATTCAACATACCGTACAATAAAGCAACATCTGAGGGCACCGTTGTTCATGTTGCCGCAGACGGAAAGTATGCGGGATATATTCTCATAGCGGATGAAGTGAAAAGCGATGCAGCAAAAGGGATAGAAACTTTAAAGGAGCAAAATATAAAAGAAATTGTAATGCTTACAGGCGACAGTGAGTCGGCAGGTATAAATACCGCAAGGGCTCTTGGCATGGACAAGGTCTATACTCAGCTGCTGCCCGGGGATAAGGTTGAAAAGGTAGAAGAACTGATTTCAAAGAAATCAGAAAAGGGAATATTGATGTTTGTAGGAGACGGTATTAATGATGCTCCCGTATTGGCAAGAGCAGATGTGGGTGTTGCAATGGGAGGTCTTGGTTCTGATGCGGCAATTGAAGCGGCGGATGTTGTGATAATGACCGATGAGCCTTCAAAAATAGCAACAGCCATAAAAATATCGAAAAATACATTAAAAATTGCATATCAAAACATAATTTTTGCCATAACGGTAAAAGTTCTGATATTAATATTAAGCACATTCGGTTATGCCAGCTTGTGGGCTGCCGTATTCGCCGATGTGGGAGTAACATTTATCGCTATATTGAATTCCATGAGAGCGCTTAGATTTAATGTTGAAAAAGAATGAAATATTTCTTCCGACGACGCTTCCTTCATAACAGCAGAAGATATTTTGGTTGACGGCGAATTTAACTCAAGATATTCATAAATTTAATAACACATTAAAATAGTAAAATGTTATGATTTTCTTACGGTATTTGATATAGGCTGCAAAGAAAATTTGCTTAGAATCTTTTTAAGCAATGATATAATTATTAACAAGTATAGGAAGGGGGATACACCTTCAAAACAGGGCGATTACGTGTCATAGCTTTTGAAAGAATGTCCCGAATTAATAAGGAGGATAAGATGGAGTTAAAGAATTTCAGGGAATTAATTGCCAAGGTTCAAAAAAGTGATTCAAAAAAACGGGTTGCTGTTGCCGCGGCTCATGACGAACATACCCTAGAAGCTGTTTTCAAGGCAGCAAGGGACAAATTGGTTGAACCTGTATTAATAGGTAACAAAACAGAAATTGCCGAAATATTAAAAAAGCTTAATGTTGAATATGATTCAGACAGTATTATAAGCACTGAAAGTGACAGGGAAGCGGCTGAAAAAACGGTTGAACTGATAAACGCAAACAAGGCAGACTTCATAATGAAAGGAAAGCTGCAGACCGCTGATTTGTTAAAGGCGGTAGTTGACAAGGAAAAGGGACTCCGAACAGGCAAGGTAATGTCTCATGTCGCCATCTTGGAAGTGCCCGCCTATCATAAGCTTATTGCCATAACCGACGGCGGAATGATGATGTATCCGAATGCAGAGGAAAAGAAGCAAATACTCGAAAATGCCGTTGATGTTTTCCTTGCAATGGGATATGAGGAACCTAAGGTTGCGGTTCTTGCTGCGGTAGAAACCGTGAACCCTAAAATGCCTGAAGCAGTTGATGGGGATATTCTTAAGAAAATGAATCAATCAGGAGAAATTAAGAATTGTATTGTTGAAGGACCTATTTCTGTGGATTTAACCTTCAGCAAGGAATCAGCAGAAATTAAAGGCTACAGCAGCCCCGTTACGGGAGAAGCGGATATTTTATTAGTACCGAACATAACCGCAGGAAATATAATGAGCAAGGCATTGCTGGAAATGGCAAACGCAACCATGGCAGGAATGATAGTCGGAGCAAAAGTTCCCATAGTATTAACATCAAGAGGAGCAACTTCACAGGAAAAGTATTTATCCTTGGTTTTGTCAGCATCGGCTGTTAAATAAATAATTTACATAAACTTCATTCTCTCTAATATAAATTATACTAAAGGTATTATATTAGGGGGAATTTTTTTGGATGGCGACAATGAAAATATTAGAGAAATTTCAAAGCTTTTAAAAGAAAGATACAATTTTAGAGGGCTGCTGCATTTTACCGACTTTTCGAATTTGAATTCAATAATAAACATAGGATATTTATTAAGCAGGGCATTGTGTTATGCATATGATATAGAATTTTTCGATGTAAAAGACGAAGACGACTATGCAAATGATTATGTAAGGTTTTATTTTACGGAAAAAAATCATGAGGCATTGTATAAATTAAAAACTCCTGTGTACTTATTATTCAGCGAAGATTTAATCGCCCTGTATTTATCCGTGATTTCAAATGGAGCAAAAGAAGCAGCCGAAATTAAACAAGGATTTGATTTTGACTTTAGAAAGCAAACAGAGCTGCTGGTAGCTGAGCCTGTTTCATTAAAATACCTAAAAAACATTATATTCAGATGTAAGGCTGATTATAAAAGAGCATGTAATTTATATGGCAAAAACAAAATTTATTCTGTTGAGCCGAATATGTTTTTTCATGGAGATAATTATGTTAAGGACTATGATATTTATTATGATTCGGCAAGTCACAGTGATTTGTTCATGCTTCATTTCAGCACTGTATTTCCTGTAAAAAATGATATTAATCATGAATACCGATTGTATGATTTAAATGATAATTTATTGAAAACCGCTAAAATTAAGTTTCTTGAGTCCGACAGCACTGATTTTAATCTTGAAGTTAAAAAGCCTGAACAACCGGTCAAATTTAAATTGTGGTTTTACGGAATAATTTGTATAGAAGAAATAATCGGGGAATAAGCTTCCTGTCATTCTGAACCGAAGGCGAAGAATCTCATAATGGGAACACAATATGAGATTCTTCAATCTTCGACCTAAGGAATGATACTTTTAATTTTTAGCTGAATCTGTTTGCTGTGGGCTTTGAAATATTTTTTAAAGCTATTTCCGCATTATCCTGCAGTTTAGGTTCAACAGAAATATCACCTAATGCAACCATTCCAACCAAGATGTTGTTTTCGACAATAGGAAGTCTTCTTATTTGTTTTTCACTCATTATTCTTACCGCTTCATGGACATCCATATCTGGAGTTCCAACTACGGGATTTGCAGTCATAACATCTTTTACCTGCTGACTGCCATCCTCACCCTTTGCTACTGCTCTTAAGGCAATGTCCCTGTCAGTAACTATTCCGATAATGCTGTTCTGGGTGCATATCGGTATGGAGCCTACATTGTAATCCTTCATGAGCTGTGCAGCTCTTTCCACAGAATCATCGGCATTTAAACTTGCAACTTGTCTTGACATTATGTCTCTTATCTTCAAAAAAATCACCTCCAAATATATGGTTACCTTAATTTTTTGTTGTATTCAAATTAGTAAATTTTTAAATAACTTTGTTATAATATAATAATTTTAACAATATTTATTAATGTTTGAAAGCTTATTCCGGGGGTATCAATATTTATATATTGTAAAGGAGGGTTTTACTATGAGTACCGTAAAATGGAATGGAAGAAACTTAATAAAAACAATTGCGGAAAATGAAGCGGCAGCAACCAGACTATATAGAGCAATCGCAAGTGAAGCAAGATTAGGAGAGCAATTTTTTGAAATGTTAGCAATGGATGAGGAAAAACACGAAAAGATTTACAATGCATTATTTGATAAGTTTTCGGGAAAAATGGAATTGGAATTAGAAGCATCAGATGCAGAATATGTTGATTTGTTAGTTGAAAGCAATGTTTTGTTTGATGATGAACTTGTTCAGAAAGCAAAAAAAATATTTACAAAATCACAAATATTTGATTTAGCTGAGAGAGCGGAAAGAGATGCAATCTTATTTGTTACCGAATTACAAAGGCTTTATCCGAATATGGCACAGGAAGAAATGGCAATTATACTGAAGGAAGAGCAGGCTCACCTTAAAAAGGTGCTGGAAAGAAAAAAAGAAAGCCAGCCAATGTTCGGAAGAGGTATGTAATACATAGTTTACAGCAAGCCGGAACGGCATAATTAAACTTCTAAAAAAGAGTGTACATTATGGTAGCATTTGTATTATAATGTAGTTGCAAATAAATTTTGACATAAATATAATTATGCACACAAAGGAGTTAATGAAATGGCGGAAAAAAATATTAAAAAAGAAGTTAAGAAGAAAAAGAAAAAAGATGAAAAACCAGCATATGTACCGACAGAACCATATGTAAGACCAATAATGACACAACCTGAATTAGTTGCTAAAAAGAAGAAAAAAGGTGAATAGTGCATAAAAAATGTGCCTTGGATAATTCCGGACACATTTTTTTTATCATCGGTTGAAAGTGCGGCAAATTATCGAGGAAGCACAGGTTTTTCCCAAGATTGATTTTTTGTAATGAAATTGTAAGAACTTCCCTATATAATTTAGACTGTGTACACAACGGTCTGTTTTTATTTGTAGGAGGATTAAATGATTATATTGAAAACGGAAAAATTAAAGAAATATTATGACAAAAATGTAAATTTGGTAAAAGCTCTTGACGGTATTGATTTGGAAATAGAAAAGGGTGAATTTGTTTCAATAGTCGGTACTTCAGGCAGCGGAAAAAGCACATTGCTCCATATGCTGGGTGGATTGGACAGAGCAACGGCAGGAAGAGTATATGTGGACGGCAAGGATATTTTTTCAATGACCGACGATGAATTGACAGTATTCAGGCGCAGAAATATAGGCTTTGTATTTCAAAACTACAATTTAGTTCCAATATTGAATGTTTATGAAAATATTGTACTTCCCTTGGAATTAGACGGTAATAAGATAGATGAAAATCATATGAATAACATTATTAAAACCCTTGGGCTTTTTGAAAAAATCAATAATCTCCCCAATAATTTGTCGGGAGGTCAGCAGCAGAGAGTAGCCATAGCAAGAGCTCTTGCCGCGAAGCCGGCAATTATTTTAGCTGATGAACCTACAGGAAACTTAGACAGCAAGACAGGGCAGGAAGTGCTTGGACTTTTAAAAATAACAAGTGAAAAATTCAATCAAACAATAGTTATGATTACCCATAATGAAGAAATAGCCCAGCTTGCTGATAGGATTATACGAATAGAGGATGGAAAAATTGCAGGTGACGGTAAATGATGTATGAAAATAACAATAAAGCTGTTGTGAACAAATTGGCAAGACGCAGTATCAAGGTTAACAAAATGAGAAACACTTTTGCCATAGCGGCTATCATACTTACCACTGTTTTATTTACCACCGTATTTACCATAGGAATAAGCATGCTGAAATCCATCGAATACAGCACTATGAGACAAGTGGGGACTTCTTCTCACGGAGGTTTTAAATATCTTACAACGGAAGAGTATGAAATATTAAAAGACCATAAAGATATAAAGGAATACGGGATGACTATTCCGGTAGCAGTTGCAGAAAATCCTGAGCTTGCAAAAAGGCAGGTGGAAATAAATTATGTGGATGAGAATGAAGCTGAATATCGTTTTATACTGCCCCTTATAAATGGTAATATGCCGAAAGAAGAAAATGAAATCGTATTGGATACCATAACTTTGGATATGTTGGGTTTAAGTTATGAATTAGGTCAAGACGTTACATTGATTTATAATATTAATGGTATGGATTATACCAAGGATTTCATTTTAAGCGGCTATTATGAAGGAGATATTGTTGCGATGGCAAGCTCCGCCTGTGTATCTAAGGATTTTATAGAAAAGAATCTTTCGGGTATAGATCAAAAATTATCTAAGCAGGACGGTACGTATACAGGTGTAATTAATCTTGGTGTGATGCTTAATAATAAGTATAACATTGAAAAGAAATTAATTAAAATTTTACATGACAGCGGATTTGAACAAGAAAATATTCCATTAGCGGTAAACTGGGCATATATGGGCAGCGGTTTTACTGATAAACTCAGCAATTTTATACCCCTGACAGGATTATTGCTGTTAATAATGTTGAGCGGTTATCTTATTATTTATAATTTGTTCTATATTTCCGTAGTTAAGGATACACGATTTTACGGGCTGCTAAAAACCATAGGCACAACAGCTGAACAGCTTAAAATTATAATTCGAAAGCAGGCTGTTATGCTGTCTGCTACGGGGATACCCTTGGGGCTGATTCTTGGATATCTTTTGGGAATTGCTCTTTTGAAATACGTAATGCAAATACTGACCATATCCTACACTGCCGTTTCGGTGAATCCGGTTATATTTATAGGTTCAGCCTTGTTTTCGTTGGTTACAGTGCTCATAAGCTGCAATAAACCTGCAAAAATTGCTTCTAAAACATCACCGATTGAGGCTGCCGGATATACGGGTGTTGTATCGAACAACAAGAAAAAGATCAAGAGGTCAAATAATGGAGCTAAGCTTCATAAAATGGCATTTTCCAACATATTCAGAAGCAAGAAAAAAGCCTTTGTGGTTATAATTTCCCTTTCCGTAAGTATGATACTGCTGAACTGTGTGTACACGATGGTTGCCGGATTTGATATGGATAAATATTTAAGCAGGAAAGTAGGAAGTGATTTTTCCATAGGAGATGCAAGCTTTTACAGATGGAGATTTGATGAAAGTAATCCCAATGCGGTCACGGAAGAGCTATGCGATGAAATAGAAAAAAATCCGGCTGTTAAAGGTGTTCACAAGCTTTATAACAAGCAAATAAGCATACCGTTGGATAATCGTGCAGAAGAGTTATTAAAAAACAGCGCGGAAAAAGAAAGCTATGAAAATAAGAATATTTATGAAGAAATTCTCGCAAGAAATAGTATTTTAGTTGACCTTTATGGAATAGACAGTGTACTGTCTCCTCTGTTAAAGCAATATTTATCAGAGGGTGAATTGGATTATGAATTATTTAAAAGCGGCAATTATGCAATAGCAGTAAAAAAATCATGGGATATTCAATTATATAATACGGGGGATAAAATAACCTTAGCAAGCGAAGATGGCATGAAGGAATACACGATAATGGCAGTTGCTGAAAACTTGCCTTCATACATTTACAGCGGCAAAATGATAGTGGGCGCAGTTAATTTATATATTCCGTCGGAGGAATACTATAAATATTCAGACGAAAGCTCCATAATGACTGCTTTGTTCGATGCTGAGGATGAATACATTCCAGGCTTGGAAGAATTTATTAAGAGCAAGGTAAAGGAAATTCCGACTTTGGAATACCGCTCTAAAGCAGTATATGAACAGGAATATAATGATATGATAACAACGTACAATGCGGTAGGATACACACTAAGCTTCATCATCGGCTTAATAGGTGTGCTGAACTTTGCCAATGTTATAATTACAGGCATTATATCTCGGAGACAGGAATTTGCTACTATGCAAAGCATTGGGATGACAGGCGGACAACTAAGAAAGATGCTTATTTATGAAGGATTATACTATGCTTTAATTACTTTTTTAGTTATTTTGACTATTGGATTGCCCATTACTTATATAGGAGTGAAATCTTTTGCGGGACAGATGTCTTTTTTCAGCTATCATTTCACTATGTTTCCCATAATTGTTTGTATGCCGATACTGATTATTATTGCGACGGTAATACCGATTTTAGGGTTTGCCAGTATTAAAAATATCAGCATAGTGGAGAGACTGCGTATGATATAACCATGCCGGTATAAGAGCTGTTTCGCTGTGCCTTGGATGACAAATCGTCAGGCTGCGGGTAATTCCTTGATATTTTCCGAATATAAATTTTAAAAATTCATAGTTAGAGATTTGTATTCATGTTATAATATTATCAGCGAAAACGAAGGACAGGATTAAAATGATTACCATATTAATAATAGAAGATGATGAGCTGCTGAATGAAGGAATATCATTTGCCTTAAAAAGCGAAGGATATAACACAATATCCGCATATAACGGCAAACAGGCGGCAGACATGTTAAGCAACAGTGTAAATTTAATAATATTGGACATAAATTTACCGGATGAAAACGGTATAAACGTTTGTAAAAATATCAGAAAAGATATGAACACACCGATTATTTTTTTAACCGCCAAAGATACCGAAAAAGATATAGTCAAGGGTTTTAAAGCCGGAGGAGATGACTACATTACAAAACCCTTCTCTCTTCCCGTACTCAGGGAAAGAATAAAGGCGGTTCTGAAAAGGGGAGCTGCTGAAAACATCTATAGCTTTAAAGACATCAAATTTGATTTTGATAAGTTATGCCTCACAAAAAAACATATAAATATTCCTGTTACCAAAATAGAAGTGAAGCTGCTGGAGCTGTTTATTAAAAACAAAGGCAGGGTACTGACGAGAGAACAAATTCTTGATAGAATTTGGGATATAGACGGGGAATTTGTAGACGAAAACACTGTAAGCGTAAATATCCGGAGGCTCAGAACCAAAATTGAAGATGAGCCTTCAAATCCATCCTTTATTAAAACAGTATTTGGAATAGGTTATATATGGGGTGATGATAATTGAAGAACACCGTCAAAAGAACAGTCATTATAACAATATTTTTAATAATTATATTTTCGGCGTTATTCATAGGGATTATTTCATATCTTCTGTCTAATTTTGATGTGAGAATAGTATGGATAGTGTCGGTTTTTTCTATGATTATAACAGGGGTTTGTGTTACATCTGTTATGCTGATATCCAAAAATGTAAATAATACACTTGAGGCATTGAGCCAAACTATCGAATCAATAATAGATGACAACCCTTCAGATACATTTTCCGAAATTGAAGATACGATGCTTTCCAAATTGCAAAGTCAAATACTGAAGCTGTCGGATATTCTTAAATCACACAGCATAAAGCAGAAAAAGGAAAAGGATGCAATAACCGAATTAATTTCAGATATATCTCATCAGCTGAAGACACCCCTTGCAAATTTAAATTTATATAACTCACTGCTGCTTGATGAGAATCTCACGCATGATAAAAGGAAAAAGTTCACTAAAAACATGGAAAGCCAGCTTGAAAAACTAAATTGGCTTATGGAATCCCTAATTAAAATGTCAAGGTTAGAAGCCGGAATTATAAAATTGAACGGTGAATATCAATCGATATCTCAGACAGTCCTGCAAGCCGTTTCGGCAATATCCCAAAAAGCAGAAAAAAAGGGTATAAGTATTGTGTATAGCGCAGATGACGCAAATATCCTTCATGACGGCAAGTGGACACAGGAAGCGGTTTTTAATATCTTGGACAATGCAGTAAAATACAGTGCTGAAAATACGCAAATAAATGTATCCGTAATGAAGTATGAATTATTCTGCCGCATAGATATAAGCGACGAAGGCGGCGGCATCACGGAGCAGGACATTAACAAGGTATTTGTGCGGTTTTACAGGGGAGAAAATGTCAGGGATATAGAGGGTGTCGGAATCGGATTATTTTTATCAAGAAAAATTATTTCTGCACAAGGGGGATACATAAAAGTCAAATCAACACCGGGCAAAGGTTCTGTTTTTTCTGTATTTCTTCCGTTATAAGATAATTATAAGATAATTCCAATCTTTTTTTCATCATCAATTGATAGTTTTTACAATATGGTATATAATTATAAGAAATCGTAACCAAAGTAACAGTCAGGAGGTAACGTGTATATTTTGATATAAAAGTATTGCTGAAAGGAGACCAACTATGAATTGTCAAGTAAAAAATGACAAATAAATCAAATAATTATA
>ENA-UOOK01002464-UOOK01002464.1-fermentation-metagenome-genome-assembly--contig:-NODE-2464-length-22735-cov-4.225661_pt1 | contig 22735 bp, 23 predicted proteins | sample MGYA00245777_ERZ724023 | MGnify/ENA primary metagenome ERZ724023 (study PRJEB28704, sample SAMN03018312) | fermentation metagenome | biome: anthropogenic terrestrial biome; feature: soil; material...
CCTTATAAGATGTTTTGGATGTGTCTCCGCTAATCGTGAGATAGTCAGTCCACTTGACGGGAGCGCTATCCTTATTTTCAAACTCGCTTCCAGTCTGTAGTTCAAGCAGACCTCCGGAAACAAGACCGTTAGTGCCAGAAACAACAACTGCTTTATTCTTCTTCAAAGAATTTAGTTTACGACCGCCCTTACCGGTGATATCCGTCTTGTCTTGAGTGTTGGCGATTTTAGCGCTCTGCAACTCATCAAGAGTAAAACGATACGCACCAGTTGTGATATCAAACGCAGTGATAGTTTCAAGGCTGGTGATAGTAAGATCGTTGATAATCATTAAATTTTCCTCCTGTTTTAATTAGAAATCCAGTTCAGTTCATTCTGATCCAGTTCCTTCATATTTACTGTGCCCGCATAGCACCCTATCATAATGTTGTCAAATTTGACCTTTCTCACTATTTGGTGTAGGCTTGCATAGAATTGATTTATTGTTAATCCCAATACAGTTTCATATGTGTATGGGAATTCAGATGTATTTACAAGCGCAATAATGTACTTTTCAATTTGGGATTCTGTCAACTGCTTCTTTCGTCTTAATAGTTTTCTTCGAGCCCTCTCTACCATATATTTTCGGGCTTCTTCATTCGCAGGATTTTTGTCGTTTTTCTTTAATCCTAAAGTTGCTCGTAGATATTTGCATATTTGGTCGTGAATAGCCCTATCTATCTTCGCACCGGTGTTTGGGTTGATTAAAACTATATTTCCATTTTGCTTGTTTTCAGCAGAAACAAAATCTTTTAAATCCAATCCATCAAATATAAGCGATAAATCCCTTGTCCTTAATTCGTTAAATAAAAGGCAGAACAAGTCCCACTCATTGATTTTGGTAAAGTCGATTTTCATATCATCGAGCTGTACCATCATATCGTATGGAGTAGCAACAATAAGCGCAATGTTGCCATAGTATTTTTCCTCATTATCAATGATGTCTTTAATCGTAGGAACTTTGATAGTAATATAATCGTTTATCCTATGACTTGTTTCATATAAAGCACTTTTACTCATATTTCACGCTCCTATGAAACTAAACATCTTTTCTATTTGAAGGTGGTTGTTTAGTTTTATTCCTATTGAAATCTTTAGCGTAGTATGTAAGAACTCTACCCTGATAATCGGTAATGGGGGAGAACCTCCCGACCTGCCTTAATTCAAGCTCTCCAAGACCGTAGAACCTACTCCCGTTCAACAATTCGTTAATCTTAGATGCAAGCAAATCAGTTCTAACCCCTCCGGGCAATAAGCGCATTTTGCTCTTATGCGTAAAAACCCACACATACAGAACTGGCGCATAAAATGTTTTATTTATTACTTCTGCAATATCAACATCGAAACACACAAATGTTTGACCATTATCAACTGTTTCAGGAACAACCTCGTATGGATACACCTGAGAGTATGCTAATGTGTGGTTTGGAACTTTGCTATTTTCTTTGCCAGTTATCAATGTAACGATCTCTTTATTACAACAGAGGTCTTTCATAAATCTGTTTTTATAGTCGAAAAACTCGTCAAGTTCCATTACAGCCATACCTCCTTATCATCGTCTTGATTCTGAGAAGACGACGCTGAATCGATTATGTCCTCAAGAGATATATCCAAGTCTTGATGTTCATTATCAAGCTTTTCAGCCGGTTTCCAGTTGTAGTAATCCGCTATACGCAATTCTACATTGTCATCATCAGTCATATTTACTTCGTTTAAAATAAATCTGAAAACACCTTGACCGTCATATACATTGAAAAGTTTATTTGGCTTAGTTATTTGATAAGCCAATGGAGTGCCAGCATCAATATCATCAACCAAAAAACGCTTTCCTCGGCGCAACTCGATAGTATCGCTATCTTTGCCAATTGTTATGGCAATTCTCGCATCACCGATTGACATCATATCTTCTGATTTTTCGCCAATAAGATACTTTGTGCCGTCTTCGACAATACACCATTTTTCAATTATGTTTCCTTCGCCGTTTAACCATTTAAGCAAATAATTACAACGGTTCATCATACCAGATGTATATACTTCATCATTTGCGTCTAACTCAGTAATAAGCCACTTACTGTTTGAAAAGTCGACAAGACCTCCGTGCAGCAATGTATCGCCGGGAAGAGCACAAATTTTCTTTAACGCCATGTCTTCTTTTTGATTTAAAATAGAAACTGTTTGTACAACGCCATTTATTAAAACATCGTGACACGACAGAGAATCTTTTATTTTGGTTGAGATGTATGACTGAGTATGCTTTTTTGCACGCTCTCTTTTTGTTACACCACCAGATTCTAATCGTGCTTGGTAAGCATCCCATGTAGCCATAGTCATACCCCCTCAGCACCATATTTCTTCTGTAGCTTTTTACAAATACTAATTGCTTTAAAAACCTCACATCTGACCGTGTTAGTATCGCAATCGTTTTCGATTAAATACTGCAACATAGATAAAAGGCTTAAATAAAGCTCATCACAATCGAGTGCTACGATTAAATCTCTACACCCGATCATTTCGCGCTGGAGACTGTCCATATATTTACCAAGCGATGGCTCGCCACTTTCCTTTATAGGTAATATCTTATAAAACTGACCGACTAAAGCCTTGAAATACTTTTGAACAACCATATCTGGCAGTTCGACACCCTTACTTGTCATCATAAATGCAAATCCGACAAATTGCCGTGATTATAGGAATATTCCTTCATCATATTTGAAAAGTCCTTTTTACAAAGTTTGTATGCAGCCGTAATACGATGTAGCAGTTCGGCTGGTGAATATCCTGAATAGTCGGTTGTATTAAGCATATTTTCATAATTTTCCTGCTTGTATACATATGGTTTCATCCATTGCACAAGCATACCCTCGGAAATAATATCTGCAATTTCATCAATGTCTTCGTTCGAGATATCGATTAAAAACTCACGAGCACCGTCGTCTCCAGTGGCGATGTCATATTTGCAGATTTTTTTAAACTGGGCGCAAGCCCTTTTCATATATCCATCAATAATCTGAGTTCGGTTTTCTTCCGGAAGACTTAAATATTTGTACTCTTCCACCTTGTCCAGAAACATTGATGTTAAGATATCATAGGAAACGCTCATGTTACGCCTCCTCTTTATTTATCTCTGTCAATCAACTCAATTGACAAACTATCCTCTAAAGCATTGATTACTTTTATGGAATCAATTTCGCCATTATCAATCAACTGTTTTGCACGATATGCAACAGACTTCTTCTGACCGACAGAAAGATGCGAAATGGTTTCTTCAATTTCATCAGCATCCATTTTGAAAAGATCATCAAACGACGCAAAATTCAGTGCATATTTATAGTATTGAGTTACGCCAAGATATTCGAGAACCTCCGGATCATCAATCAAGAACCAATTGTTTGTGAAAAAAGCTTTTGAGGCATTTCGTGCGTTTTTGAGCTCTTGCAAGTCCATGTCCTGCTCATCGCCGAAGCTTTCCCATTCAAAGCGTTCGTTAGTCCGTTTGCTCTTATAAATAAGATGCCCTTGGAAACCATTTTTGACTGTAACAATCATATTGGGATCAAGATTCTTCTTGACTTTATATGACTTTTTTTCATTAACCGTCTCAACGACTGCGTTAACAACATCTGTTTTTTTCTCTACAACACTTGCAGTTGACTTGGTAGTAGTACTCTTTGATACTTTAGATTTTGTATTTGCCATAATTACTCTCCTTTAATTCAATAATATAGAGGGGCGACGCAATTGTCGCCCCTCGTTTTTGAGTGATTGATTAGGTTAATTCGTATCTTCCGATACCGGCATTTCCATCAGTAAGAACAATGCCCATACCATACTTCTCACCGTAGAAGTATTCCTGAGTAAAGTCTTTGTTATCTGTAGGATTGCCAAGCAAAACGGTAGACTGACCTTCGTAAACGCACTTAATCGGCTTGTCGTCTCCGGCAATAACCGTTAGAACATCATCGTCGAACACGAAGTCTGTGGAACCGAATTTGTGACGCTGAGGAGTCACAACAACAGGAGTACCATAGAACTTGCCATAGTAACCCATATTGTAAAGATCGCTCTTAGAATCTGTGCCTTCGATAGACGGAGCAAGATTACGAACAGCTTTCTTTGTGCCGATAATTGTAGCGGGCTTTCCACCAGCAGCCGCTTCGACATGATTGATTACATCGAGTAAACCATCCTCATCGTAGGTGCCGGCAGTCGGGAAGTATGTAGTGCCGCCAAAATCGGTTGCTGTTGCGGCGTTCCAAAGAGCGTAAATGTCATCAAGCAATTTCTTGCGGAATGACTCGGCAACAGCCTGAATAAATTTGTTAAAGTCAACCTGACCAGACAGAACACGATTCAATTCCTCGTAAATCTTAACAACCTTAAAGCTGGTAGGAATAGAGGTCTTGGTCTGTCCGCCGAGTCTCTGACGACGAATGCCCTGAGTGCCATCAGCGGCATCAGAAACAACAAACAGCTTTCGATCTTCAATAACAAACTCGTTTTTGTCGCCAAGTGCAATATTGCGAAAATCAACAAGAGCGTTGAAATATTCATCACCCTGAAGACCATCGACAACAGTACGAGCAAGGATTGTCTCAACGAGTGTAAACAAACCATTGCATTTACCATCACGAATAGCCTTATAGTCCAGAACGGAACTTCCGCCGTTAGCTTCAATCATAGCCTGACGGAGCACATCCATAGACTCGCCAACGGAATATTTTGTAGGAGCGCCGTGATATGCATCAACGGCAAGTCTTACGATATCATTATAATCAGCCATTTTTTTATCCTCCTTTATAATTAGTTAATCTTGATGACATAGTATGTATAGCGACCCGCTGTTTCGATGGCAATAATCTTGCCAACCACAGTGGAGTTTGAAGTTGCAGCAGCAACCACATTCAATTTAACGCCAGCCATAAGTTCAACAACATATCCAACAGCCGGTGTAACACCAGTGCCAATATTAAGTGAATCTTTAGTCACCGAGAAAATGTTGCGAGAACGAGGAATGTAACCACGAGCGATTACGCCAGCCTCATTTTCAAATTCATCAAGATTCTTTTTGCGTTCGTCATACATAACTTCCTCTGAACCGATGATAGCGATGTCAGAAAGAGAAGTATTAGCCGCAGGGGTAACACCTTTCCAAACTTCGCGTTCTCCGGTCATAAGGCTATCAAGTTTAACCACGCAACCATTGTCAATAGCAGTCTCCGTAGAGCCCGCGCCCATATATTTGACAGAAACGAGATCGGCAGCAATATCTGTGCCGCTCATCAAATCACTTCTAAAAACGCCATGTGCCATTATAAATTTCCTCCTTAAATGTTAGTAGGCGGGTACTGTATGAACAGACCGCCGTATGGTTCATTTTCATTTTTCTTTTCTACCGCAATACGAGTAGATTTCGGTTTATTAACCGAGAAATTAGTTGTGGTATTTCTACCCTTTATCTCAAAGCACTTGCTTTCAATATCTTCAAGTGACAATTCAGAACAATTTGTACGAAGAGACTCAAATGTCTCAACTCCACTTAGATCTTCAAAACGAGCAAACAGCTCGTCCTCAGCTACTTTGCGCTCAGCATCCAACTTTTCTTTCTTGTACTGTTTTAAAGTAGACAGCTCCGCCTTAAGTTCGCTGATAGTTTGCGATGCTTGGCTATATTTTTCTTCAGATTCAGTTTTCACGCGGGACAACTCAGCATCTTTTGACGCCAAGATGGTTTTCCCGAACATATCAAAAGTGAATTTGTAGTTAAAATCAGTACTACCTTCATCAAAATCTACGATGGAGAATTTCTTGCGCTTTTTACACTTAAAGTCGACAACAACATTGTCACCGTTCATTGAGTATGGGAAACCATATAGCTTCCAGTCTTCGCAGTCATAGCAGTAAACTTCAGATCCCTCAGTATCGTAATCAACATATATATACTTGCGCATTTCTCCCCAGCAAGGGTCTGTGTACTTTATGTCAGACAAAGCTTCATATAACTGAGACATAAACTGTTCTCCGGTTAACGAAAACGCTTCGCCCCCCTCTGATTCATCATCAGATTGAGAGTCCGTTCCGTCAGACTGTTCACCGCCTTCACCTTCACTTGCAGGATCAGCTTCTGGATCGGTTTCAGAATCTGTGCCTTCGGGCGCTTCTGGATCTTCCGCATCTCCACCTTCTCCGGTAGCCGGAGATTCTGGTTCATCAGGCGTGCTGTCGTCGTCTGACTTTGCTTTCTTTTTCATCGCTTCAAATTTTGCTTTTAGTTCGTCAATTGTATAATCATCAATATTAAAATCAACCGATTCTACGGTTAAACCATACTGAGATAAAAGCTTCATTCTATCCAATGAGATACTTCCTCCTTTCGAGAGATTTTGTGTGATATTTTTTTGTGGATTTATGTCATCCTCTTTTGAGGTTGTGACCGTTGAAAAATGGTCTTTAAAATCAGACATCATTTTGGTGTATTCATCACGGAATGACTTGAGTGTAAACATTTCAATACAAGCAGACTCATAACACGGTTCAGCGCTTTCAAGTAAACAAAACGCTGTAAATTCAAAAGAGTCTATGTGATAATAGCCGTCAACAGTTTTTCCGCTATTGACCTTTATCTCCATAGACTCGTCAGTAATACCATTCTCTTTAATTTTGGTGTATGCTTCTTGCCGTTTCCAAATAATGATTTCTACGCAAAGGTATTCGTGTATCTCACCATTATCTTCTTCGATTTCCTCCCACCAATAATTTGCCGATTCTGGCACTACGCCGACCGGCTGTGTGATGTTAATAAGCCGAATCCCTTTACCGGTCTTAACGACATCAACATCATGTGCGCCGATTGAGTCTGTTTCACGATTGTAATTACAGACAATCGGAACATTATATATCGTATTGATGCACTTCTCAAAAGTACTCTTGCTGATGAATGATTTATTTCTATTCTTGCCTGTATACGCCACTCTCAAAACGCCCCTATCGAACGAAGAATTAATTTCAGTTAAATTGTCAACAGAGGATTCGTATACAATGCTAAATTTCTTTTCACTCATTATTCATCACCGCCTTTTGAGTATAGATAATACTCAGAAAGTTAGGGTATCCGATACAACACAGGGAACATCAACTGCGTCAAAGCTCTGGTCTGATTTGTTAACAAAAACCCATATCGTTTTTGTTTCATTCTCTTTCAAAAGCTCATACCCAAGATTGACAAGTTTATCCCTGCTTTCGGTATCCATAACATATATAAACATTGTTTTTCTCCTTTAACTCAAGCATCTTCACGGGTTTGTTCTCCCGCTTCGGATAATTCATCTGCATCTTTTTCATCCCTGCCGGGATCGTCTCCTGTGACACCAGTAGATTGCGTCGAGGAACTTTGTAATGGAATAAATCGTCCTTTAATACCAAGGACATCATCTTCCAAGAAATTCATACAATCCATTTCATCCTGCGCCAAGCCCTGTGATGCGCAATAGTATGACACCATAGGAATGCCAAGCTGACAAGCTTTTAGATATGCTTCTCCGCACTCTTTCCTATTAAAAGGGCTACAGTCCAAAAATGTAATCTTAAAATTTTTGCCATAAGATTGCGCGTGTATAAATCTGTTTAGCACGCCTTCAATGCTTTTCACTACTCCAAATGTCATAGACTGGTCTGCTTTTATTGAAAGCTGAAGAGCATTTGCAGACGCTTTTGTGTTGTTAAACAATAGACTTGAAACGCCAGCAGCAGAAAATAAATTTTGTTCTGCGTCCGACACTGTATCGGTATCTCCTGTATTAGACTTTTCAAAGCTGATTTTATCAATATTCATAGGAGATAGGACGGAACCAATTTCTTCTGGTAACACATTATCTAAGTTTCTCCAGAACTCTTTGGCTTTGTCTAAATCCATTTCCCACTCACCATCTTTGTTGATACCAAGCTTCATAACCAACATTGCGTAGTTTTCAAGCTCTGTCTTTGTGAGTTTAAGCTGCTTATAATCTTCAATGTCATAAACCTCACGCAATAATCCGGCAAATGGCGGTATTGCGTAATTTAAAATATCATTATTGCATTTTATAGCAAAAGAAGTGGGGGATTCTAATTCCTGCCACTTCATACCTGTTCGATCTTTTTGATAAAGATTATATTTGGTCGTAAATTCCTGTGGATAGTTTTCAAGATATTGAGCGTGACTATCAAAATATGAAAAATCAAACGATACATTAAGAACATTGTCTTCAACAACCGCAATGGTACAAGAGTCGGACGGCAATTGTTGAATAATAATACTGTCCGGATTTACCCACATTGTACCGTAAAACACATCTTCTCTTAAACAGACGGTAAGTACTTTTGCGAATTGGCTTTTAATATCCATAGAAGATAGCAGATTAAGAACTTTGTGGTAGTTTCTCCGTATCGTTTGCGCTTTTGTAGTCGTTGTATCAATCTTATGTGGTGATACTACATATGATAAATCCGACAAGCTTGAGAAGTATTGAATAAGACGCCTAAAATGCGAACTTGCGCCGTATATGTAAATTACAGCATTTCGTATATTCTTTTCATTTGTATAAGGGTTCTTCAGGAACTCCGCAATCTTGTCTTTGCTGTACAGATAAAAAGTAGGCGATGTGTTGACTCCGTTCATATCGCGGAGAACCAACTTATTTAATCCCGCAAATCGAGTCGGAATATGAATTGAATCGTCAAATTTTGTTTCTTTTGCGTAAGTCGATCTTTTTTCCTCTTTAGGGATATCGGTTACGATAATTTTCTTTTCGGTTTCACTCATTACAGGCTTTCACCGCCTTTCGATGTTATTTAATTTTTGGTGCTCTAAACATAAATACTTCGCTAACGCTGTCATCACTGCTTAACCTTTTTCGTATATTCTTTTCAAGTTGACAAGCGACCCAATAATTGTAGCTGAGACTTGAATATCTATCTTTTCTCATTCCGCTTTTCTCGGAAATTTTTATCAATCCATTAACATCCTCGTATTGCAAATTGATAAGTTCGTTGATTAAAAGCGTTGTGTTGATATAAGGTAGCGTAAATTCAATCCTATCTGACAACTTCATATTATCAAACCCTTTTATGGACGATAACGCCTTTTCGCCGTCATACTCAGTCGCAAGGAGTCGTATTTTTCCACTCTTAAATCCTTCTCTTAGCATTACAGCACAATCAGAGTTGAATTTTGCAGCACCATTGATTGCCCAGATAACCTTTTCTGCGTTGCGGCTTGTACATCTTGCAGCCATGTCAGGATTATTACAACAGGAAAGTGCTGGGTATATTTCGCCGGACTCAACATCTGCGATGTCGCTTGCGAGAGCGTCATAGACACCTATACCAACGCCCTTACAGTCAATGACTATATAATCGCAGTAAAACTCATCGAATAATTTACGAATCTGTAATGCCTGTTCTTCAGTCCTCAAGCCCTCAGATGTTTCTGTGTAGTTCACATTGTTGATGTATTTATTGGCTTTAGTCGGCAGTAATTGATTTATAAAGATTGCCGATGCGTCGTTTTTGTGTTTGTTACTTGACATTAACGCAATGTCAACTGATAATATCCTTTTTTCTCCAGCAGATTTGTTTTGTATTCTAACCTTGGAGTTATTGACGATTTTTGCACAAATTCTATCTGGTAACATCGGATATTGTATTTTTCTGTTCTTAGCAACAGATTCGTAATTAAAAAAAGAACCCTCTGAATCACCATAGAATTCAGCGAGCATTTCCATCATCCATTTAATTTCATTGAAGTCTTCATCGAGCATCAGGTTTTCTATGTCCGCTCTGTTAGACAAATTCTCTTTGATTGCTAACTGATATGGCAAAGAACAAATAAACCAACCTCTATCTGGCTGTTCCATATTTTTTACGAAAGATTGTACCTTCGTATAAGACCAATGATCTTGGAAATATGCACTCGATAAATAAACCTGTCTGTTCTGTTCTTGATCTCTTAAATGTTCGTATTTCGGGTTACTAAGATATCCAGGCTGTCTACTTGCCGTAAGGAACTTCGTTAATACCGTGTCGATTGTGTCTTTATCTATCATTCTAAACTCATCAAGCACAAGAACATTTGCTCTGTTACCACGAGCGGAGTCTGACGCGGTAACAACCTTAATAAACGAGCCATTTTTAAATAACGCAATTGCGTCAGATGAAGCTATTTTTATGTCGCCGCCCTTTAACTCACACATTAATTCATTAGACCTTGGAAGAATTTCAGTCCGTATTTTTTCCAAAACATTCGTTGCCTGACCTCTTGTTCCAGAGGCAATACAAATCTTTGTTCCGGGATACAAGATACATCTTACGCAACAGTAAATTGCGATTAAGAATGATTTACCAAGACCACGGGAAGCGATCATACAAAAAGCTGGGTTCATATTCATCGCATAAATGATGATTTTTTGAAACCAGCGTAAATCAATATGTAAAAAGTCCTTAACGAATCTATGTGGGTTGGCTCGATAATAGGCGGCAGCACGACCAATTGCTTGCTTGTGCGTATATTTCGCCATTATACCACCGTTTCACCTTCCTCAACATCATCATCAGAGTCGTCGTATTTTGGACGCTCAACAGTATATTTTTCAATTTCATCCTCAAACATTTGACTATACTTATTTTTGATTCCAGCGGTTCTGCACAGAGAGCCTAAAAACCAAGTCAGGATGTTGTGTCGCATACCATCGACATCTTTAAATTCTTCGTCGGGCTCAGGGATGGGATCACCATCCTCAAAGCGAGATATTTCAACGCCAAACGGTATATAATTTTCTTCTGTTTCTTTCTTTTGAGAAGGCTTTATGTTCATACTTCCAAACAGCGTGTTCAGAGCATTAACACTCTTTTCAATAGGCTTGCCCGCAACTCTGTCTCTGTTTATACTTATCTCTAAGTTGCAAATCTGCCTCAATATACCTTCTTCTCCGGGGCTTAATATCGTTCCGTCTGGATACTGAGACATCCAATAACTTCTTCTGCCTTCAAGTTCTGGATACATTTCAGGCGGAAGACCGGTGCCCCAATACTGGATAATATCCTCATCAACGATAATCTGCTCTTCTTCGTCGTATACGGGCTCAATATTACTGACAATTGAATCTTCTCTCGCTTGCTGCAATTCTTCAAGTTCAGCTTGTTCAGTTTCTTTTTGCTCAATGTCTGCGAGCATCTCTTCATCAAGAGTGTCGTCGAATGTCTTTCCTATATATTTGTATAAATTTGTTTTGCTTATGTAGGCTCTCACACGGGATTGGCTTGTACTTGCCTTATTCAACATTGCATATATTTCTGGATTCCAGTAAATATCAAATTTAAGGCAGATGCGTCGAATGGCATCTGCCTCGTTTTCAAGTGCTGTTTTGTAATGATCAAACAATTCATCAACACAGTTGTTACAAATAGTTAAGTATCCACCATTTCCCTTATACAAGGAGCTTTGAGAAGCTGGGAAATTTGCTTTCTGACGCTTATATTGCTTACGGCATCTACAGCAGTAAAACTCGGTACGCTCATCAGTAAGCGGAGAAGCCTGTTTCGGCTTTGTGCTTGCTGGTTGAATTTTGCTTGATTTCGACATAGCACATCACCGGTTATTCCCTAATAAAGCCCTCTTTTACCGCACGCTTTAACAGTTTGCCGGCAGTAAACTTGGGTGCTTTATAAGCAGGAATAACAATTCTTTCTTTAGTTTGTAGGTCAACGGTTTCACGCGGTTTACATTCTTTGACATCAAATGTGCCAAATCCGTGAATCTGTACGCTTTCGCCGTCAACCAGTGCTTCGGTTATGGTTTTAATAATATCGTCCAAAATCACTCCGGAGTCTTTTTTGGTATACCCCTTTAGGGCAAGCCGTTCAATAATATCATTTCTTTTTAACATATGTATAATAATCCTTTCGTTCGCCTTATATATCGGTTATCGATGTCTTTTTGATTGTTTTTATTCCGTTTTCATCAAAGTATTTTCCTATTTGCTCATCAACCGGTATGTCGGTATATAACCTTAGCATATCAGCAGACGACCATCCGATAATGTCCTGTATAACTCCATCTGGAAGCCCCATTCTAACTAAATGCGTCGTAAAATAATGCCTTAGACAGTGCCAATAGAAATCAATACCAAGAAATTTTGTAAATGTGTTAGCCCAACTATTAAGTGTTTCGGGCTTCAAATGCTCAGAACCATTCCCTTTTTGCGGAAAAAGCCATTCGCTATCTATACCAATCCGCTCTCTTTCGCTGATCCACATATCAAGATACGGCTTAAACTTATGTCTGAGCGTGTAACAGTGAATAAATTTGCCGTTACCACGACCTTTTGTTTTAACGGCTTCCGGTGTTTTATAAAGGGAGCCGTAAATTATATTTTCGTCATCGAAGTATGAAACCTTAAAGCGAACAAGTTCCGCCTTTCTTCTACCAGAACACATTGCAAGAGCAAGCATACAAGCCTTGTCGTATTTCTTCTTATCAACCAAATAATTTAAGAGATCGTCAAGTTGATCATCTTTAAGGACTGTTTTCTCTCTTGATGGCTGTGCGACGGGACTTTCAACTTTGTGAATTATATTTTTAAAATCCGGATAATCATCATCACAGATTGATTCAAGAAAATTGCTTAGAGAAGAAAGTGTAGCTTTAATTCTACGAACTCGCGCAGGAGAATTGCCATTTACATTGATTAACCAGTTCTGAAACGAGACGATATCGCGTTTTGAAATCTTTATAAAGAATTTATTATTATTAAATTGCAGATTCCATACGAAGAAAATATCGAGATCATTATCATAACAATATATAGTTTTCGGACTTTTCTGGGTTGATCTCAAGTAAGATAAATAATCCTGCTTAATCCTGATATTTTCTTGGCTTATTCCTGCTATTAACTCTGGAGATGTAATTGTATTCATTTGAGTTTTACGCCCCAATTTCATCACCTCCATCATATTTCCATCGATATCCACCGGCGATATTACGCCGTCCTTTACAGCAAGCAGTAATAGATGTTGCACATACTTCATAAGCTTCGGCAGCCTCTTTAATGCTTGGGAAAGAAACTTGAGTATCTAAGCATATAACTCGTTTAGCTTGTGGAGCATTTTCATAAGTTTTACCATACATTGGATTTTTGCTATCAGACCAGTGAGATCTCTTTTTCTGCGCTTCGCTCATTTTATCGATTGTGGACTTATCAAAAGTTCTACCCTTTAATACACGGCTTAATATCGCTTTTGTTTCTGCTGAACATTCACGCTTATAATTCGGATTGTCTGCACCTGTTTTGCCATACATCGGGTTTCCTTCACCCGAATAAACTTGTGAGCGTCTCAACTTCTCTTCGTCGGACATTCTACAGCCAGAATGTCCAGACTCGCCACCGGATGATAAGTTGTACCCGTATCGAAAATCATTGGTTTTATATTTTGCTATCAATTCGATTTCTTTGTGTTCTGCATTCTCTTTAGACAGTTCGTCAAATAGTATTTCGTGAGAGAAGTTGCTCCAACCATACTTTTGAATGGCTGCATAGAAATGCTTGTTTCGTTTATAGTTCTTTCCGTTATATCCAGACCGATGCTGGATAGATTGTGAGGAAATACCGATGTAGGATTTCCCATTATGCTTATTTGTGTGTTTGTACACAATATATGTTGGCTTCATAATATTTTCCGACATAGGTTTCTCCTTTCCATATTTCATCTGTGATCAATTTAAAACATATGTATGTTCGTCTACTTTTCCTTTTCCTTCTTCAAACACCAAGAAAGATGCTGTTGCATCAGCACATTGTCGGATAGACATAGAAAACTCGTCGCTTCCGATAATAGATCCAACGCCGATGCAGCCTTTCCTAACACCACAGTTTTTAAATTCACCATGATGCTTATGTCCCGCAACTAAATAGGAAATCTTTGTGTCGTAAATGTTGTCAAAATCCTGAATTGCTTGAGCTAAGTTTTTAACCTCGCCGTGTATTCCAAGGATGTTGTAACCACATACATTATCAAAAATTAAACCTGTCTTATTTTCGACATACTTAAAGTTTGGATTTTCCTCGTTTTTTAAAATAATGCAATTTTTAACTATCTTACCTGCGGATTCACATAGGTGTTGACCTTTCTTGCCATCTAAAAGACGCAATTCGTCGTGGTTCCCGTCTGTCTGATGATATACAATTGATACCTTGCTCGACAAAGCTTTCAGCCAATCACCCATATAATTTCCAAATATTGTGGCTGAGTCAATTACGCCCCAGCGCAAACTCCACAATTGTGAGTTTCTTATAAATCCCTCGACACTATCGCCGAGATTGTAAATATGTATAATTGAAAGACCCTCTTTTTCTATCTGCTCAAGGGTTTCGTTATAAATTTGTTCCATACGAGAATAAAAGATTTCAGGACTATATTCATTTATAACCTCATCAAATAACCCGTATATCTTATACTCTTTACCAAAATGGCAATCAGCCAAACAAAGTACTCCGGCACGATGATTATGCGACACTTCTATTTTTTGCGGGGGAGAAGTAGTATTCGCATATTTTGCAATCGCATCGATGACCTTTTCCTCAAACAATTCATCTCTTGCATCTTCTCTCAGCCAACGGCTATATTCAAGCTTTTCAGTCTGTAGCTTATAACGCTCTTTTTGGAGCTCTCTGCGTTTATCTACAATTTGGTTGTGATACTCTTCAGATACCATTTTTGAGAAAACATCATCGTAAAATGATTTTGCTTGCTGATATTTTTTCCTATATGCTGATTCACCGAGATATTCACTCTCGTCATCAACCAGCTCTTTGTTAAGAATCTCGGCGAGTTCAGTCCATGTTAATTCAATCACGCCTGCGTCCTTTGCTGAGCACATCCTCCAGATGTATTGGAGCTCGGATTCATCGGGGGCTCTGTTTAAATTAACACTTTCGTTCATTCGCCCTTACTCCTTATTTTTTATTTGTATTACAATTTTTCAGAAAATCCATAGCCTTCTTGTTTTCCTCCATATAGTACCTGTGTACAGTTCTTCGAATATGAACATAGGGGAAATACTTCCGTAGCAACTTTGTCTCTTCTTTTGTGATGTTTACCATTAAAACAATCCTTTCATTTCGTTAAGAAAAATCGTTATTTTCTATACAATAGTAGAGTAAATGACTCATACCCAGAAAGGTGCGAAAACACGCACCTTTCAAGGTACTCTCAAATCGAAAATTATTCTTTATAATTGTATTGATAGTCAAGAAGATAGCTTTTGATGGTATCTTTCTACCGCTTTTTGTCTGTCGATTTCAATTGCACACTCGCTGCAATACTTCTGCACATTCTTGTTCTGTCGCACTACTTTTCCGCAACATTGGCACTCAATACACTTTTCTCCGCAGTATTTCATATATTGATTGCCAAGATTTCTGAAGTCACTGATAAACAAAACTGTATCGCTTTCATCATCAATGATTTTGACATTGATATTAATATTGTCGATAACACGGCTATATCCTATGTATCCCATCGTCCACAAATCGTTAATCATAAACGATTGCCGTTTGCTTGTTATGCTGATGTTCGCAAGGCTGAATATTTCCTTATCTTTCTTATTCACCCAAGAATTATTGTTTGGGTTTACTGCGTTCCCAAATTTAGCGAGACAAAGCATAGTAAACATCAGTCTTTGCAACAACTTACCATCAATGCTCTGGATAATACTCGTTTCGTGCTCTGTAACGCTAACCCCGGTGATATCAACGAGCGGATACTTGTCGGACGAATTTACGATTTTATCAAGAACATTCTGCCACTTCACAATATTTGTTGTGGGGTCGCATTTTAATAAAAAGTCTTCAAGTAAACTTCCGATTTCTTTTTTCTTATACCCCTCGCTGTAATAATATCTTGCAACTCTGCTCAAAGTCTCAGTAGGCTTTGAATCAAGCGATAAATTCTCAAGAGCCGCCTCCGCGCACGCTCTTTCGTTAAGAACAATAGTTGTCATTTATATGCCTCCCTTGCTTTCAAATGTAAATCTTTTTCCGCAGAATTCAATATCTCCACTTTCATCCTGCACAGGGAAACATATTGTATTGTTATTACTCTGAAGCAAATTCTCAATGATTTCTTCGCTGCATATGTCCCAACAGAACTGTTTTGAACCGCTGCGGCTATAACATAGATCGAGAATGATATCGCACAGTTGAGCAGCGTTAGAACAAGCACGCTGGCATTCAACTTTGAAATCTCTGACCATCAAACTGCGTTTTGTTGCAGACTCGTCTTCGTCAATGCGTTCCTTTTTACTAAACTGCATATATTCCTGTAATCGTTTAGTGTATTGCTCGTATAGCTTTGCAATCGCATTATACTGTGTTGATGTGTATTCCTGACCGCTTTTCATAATGTTATAATCAAAAACATCGTCTGGTATGTTTTTCAAAAAGTAATTGTCAAATTCGTTTTCAAAACGAATACAAATCTTATTCATAACACAGGGATGCAAACCTACTGGCATCCGCCTATGATAATAACTTACGAACACAGTTTCATCATCCGTTAATTCTTTCGGAGACTTTTCCAACAACTCATCAATAGTTTGTCTAAACTCACGAACACACTTCTTGTCTGTGTTTTTTATATATGTATTATACTGACTCATTAAATTAGGGTAGATATACCGCATAAAATACGGTTTCTTGTCAGCCAGTATGTTAAGTTTGAACGCGCGACGCTCTGCTTCTTCCTCAGATATATCATCTGTGATGCGATTTGCAGACCTATCATACCAGTCTTTAGGCATCGGCTTCGCAATAATACCTTTTGCCTTGTCAATTGAGTTCTGTTGATATAACTGACCGCATTTAATTCTATAATCAAGTACTTTGTACTCATCACTATCTTCCGGATACTGAGATTGAACATCAAACATCGTGGTAATCCAGTTTGTAGTCTTTCCGATTTCGTCTCCGAAGCTATCTATGTTTGATTGGATGAGAGACTCTTCTGTAACATTTATTTTTTTTGCATTTCTCTGGACACACATAATAGCTGGTAGAGGTCGATAATTATCTACAAGAACTTTATTATCAGTTAAAAGAACCAAATCTCCGTCTTTATCCATTCCGTTTAAAGCGTGTGCAGCGGTGTCCCACGAATTAAATATGGTGCAGGTTCGCATATATCTGTACCAGTGATTAACTTCATCGCTGTTCGATATGTGCATTAGCCGGATATTGTTATGACAAGTCATTGGCGCTCTGAAGCAAACAACCTTATCGGTGTTTCTGTCAGCCCAAAATCCATTATATGCCTCTCCTTTTTTTAGCAATCCAGTGACAGTGATACCAAACATACTCTGGCATAACGAATACGGATCTCCAGAAACAATAGAGTAGTTTCCGTGTACACGGATAACGCCTATTTTTGCATCATTGATACGCTTGCGCACCATTTGATATATTTTTCTCTTTACAAATGGGTCGTCATATATGCGTTGGTCAATCATCAAGGCTTTTGTAAAATCGCTTTCGATGTAATCAATATTATCCTCGTTTAGATAAATCCCTTTCAAAAACAATATTGCTTTCTGGTAGTCGCCTGAGAGAATATCCTTTATATCATCAATCGTTTGTTGAATCAACTCGTCGATCTGTTCGTCGCTTAGGTTGTAACTCTGTAAGAACTGATAATTTAAGTCGCGCTCGCTTTCAAGCTCTTCAGGACAAGTTTTTGCTACGCCAAAAGTATAGTGATTTTCCTTGCAGCAACTTAAATAGTGATCTATGCTTGAATAGCACTTCCACAGTTTCAGCATTGATGTTGTAAGTATTAATTCAACATTCGACAGGTCAATATCATTACCCCAAGCATCCTTAACAATGCGTGTGTGTGCCACATTATCCGCAAACTCCAAGAAGTCAAAACAAAAAATCATTCCTTTTTCCCAAGAGAAGCGTGTATTAACGCCACTGACTAAATAGTTCAGACCGAGCTCTTCAGACCACCGCTCAGCCAGAGAAGGGAGCATTAAACCATACCCGTCGGACTCGTTCAGTTGAATCTTTGCGTTTGCGATGTATTCCATAACTGGCTCACTACTGTTTTCATCGTTTAACCCGATAACATCTTCATAAAACTCGGTTTCACAGTCATTAACAACGAGAATTCCGTTTGGCATAGACACGGGAATGGAACCACTGCAAGTTAATGCTCTATATGCTTCAAGTTTTGCCGGTATTAATTGCACACTTTCGTCTCTACCGTTATTAATTCTCTTGCGAAGCTCTTTTGATAACCTCTCGCTTACAAAAACGATAGTCTCATTCTTTACACCGCCGTTGGTTCCGAGCAGACGAACATACTTAATGTCATTAATTACGAACCCACGACAAGCTCTGCGATAATCCTTCTCCTTATCGACGACCAGACACATATAATCCGGCTTATACTGCACTTTATCGAGGCTTTCGTACAACTTCTTGATTTCTCGCCTGTTTTGAAGTGAATTAGGCTGTTTTTTAAGCAATTTTATGCTTTTTTTGATAGTTTTAGAGGTATAATCAGCATCTTTTATACCGTTTAATTCGTCGATCCATCGTAATATCTGGCTGTCACTGAGAGAAATTACTTCATCATTTTTGCGTGCCTCAGATAATGGTAGTGTCAAATTCCACTTTGCCTTTCGCAGACGGGCGCTGTGGACTTTATATATGTATTTCTGAGATGTCTGTTGCTTTGAAATAACGCACCACTCCTTTATTATTCTTTATAATTGTATTGACAGTTTTAAAAAATAAATGACATCAGTCATTGAAGTATTCTTTTATTGTTTTTAAGAACTTACAGTAAATGCGTGACACGGTTGGTTGTGATACTCTAAATTTCTTAGCAATGGCATCGTGCGTTAAACCTTGGTTCACTATCATATCAATAATCAACCTGTCACGCTCATTCAATTTTTTATATGCGATGTTAAGAGCATCGTTTATATAAATTGATTCCATAATATCGTGTTCGTCCGGAATAATGTCTGAAAGATAGCAACCATCCGCACCAGAAACTGCGTCGTCAAGGCTCACTGACGGAATAATGCTTTTCTTGTTTTTTCGCATAATCTGCCTGACTTCATTATCCATACAGATATAAGCCAATGTTGTAAATTTACTACCAATGCTTTCATCATACACCATAGCTGCTTTGCACAGCCCGATTGCAGCGGTTCCATACCAATCCTCAACCGAATCAAGGCTAAGATGGCGACTATTCAAAAACGAATAGATTAAATTGTGGTTATCTTCTACGAGCTTTCTCTGATTGTCATTTAGTGTCTTGGTCATACTTGATCTCCTTTAATATGTATATAGTTATTTTCGATTTCTTCAATCCATTTTTGAAGAAGTGTTCTCATTCTCTTGCTTGGGATATATATCCAGATTTCCTTGCCGTCTCTGATTGCAGAACGCCAAATCCACTGTATCATTACAGATAACGCATACTTATCTTCAAGCACATTCACTCCGTTGCCAACAAGATATTGCTTTTCATTAGGCTGCATAAAGATATTCACGCAATATGCAAGCACTTGCCGTTCTCGAAAGTTGTTGGTAGCTTTAGCATTAAACGCTATACCGTTATAATAGAAACCCTTGTCTCGTATAAATGGCTCTCCGTTTTTATATGCAGCCCACAGCCTTGTGTTCACAGGTTTATCCCTGTGATAATTTCTGAAGAAGTTATAAACATTCTTTTTTAACTCCGCTCTTGTGTCAGAGTTGGATGCGGCTCGTTTATACCAAGTGTACGAGAGAGCCGTCTTTGCGTTGCCGATTGCGTTTAATTTGTCGTTATCAAATATATGTATCTTTTCGGACAGCGTTTTCGTGTATTCAGGAACATACTTCATTTCATCACAGAAATGATACCCGTTTTTCTTATCATACCTTATCCCAATCTTCTCATACTGAATATTGGTCATATCGAAGTAATACTTCATAGTCTGCGCCTCAAACAGATATGTAAGTACAATAACATCTTTGAACGCCATAAAGATATCCTTCGAGAATAACCAGTAATAATATAAGTTTCCATATCCGTCACCGGGCATATCCACGAGCCTGTTTCCTTTAGACAGAGCAACTATCTCGTTGGCAAATCCGCCCTCGTAATCGAATGATGGGCTGAGCCGTATAATGTCGTTATCTTTAGTAACCCACCCGGCTTTTTCCAATAACTGCATATCCGACTTCGTTATTCCGGACGGACGAAGAACTTCAACCGCTTCGTCAATGATTAAAACATAATTGTGCTTCTTGATAAGGTCTATCATATCGTCTGAATACCGCAAGAACATATTGTGTGTACTGGTTATGTTCTCTCCAGAAGATATAAGACCAAGTGTGTGCTTATACTTCTTAAATTCAAATTCTGGTATCTTGTCGCTGGGCTCCCGAAAGTTGAGAGCCGGACAAGACTTGCGGATTCTCACCGCTTCCTCCAAGTATGGAGTAATGTATATATATTTTTGTTGCGGATGCTCATTCATGTAGTTAATGGCTGAGCTGGACTTGCCAGAACCCATAATAGCATCACATACTTTAATTGCCATCTAATCCTCCTGTTTTGTGTGTAAATTAGGGCACCGATTTATCGCACTTACTACCCACCGGTGGTAAAATCGAAAAAATAATGCCAGAAAAGCCCGAAAATAAAGGACTTTTATTTTTGCTCTGAAAAGACCGGAAAAACATTCTTTAGTTCCATAGTAGATGTAGTACGAAGTACTCAGATTACTATTGCAAGTACTTCGGTTTACAGTTGTTGGGTTCGAGCAAGATAATGTACTGTTAGCAGTTAATATTAAATTTTCAAGGAACAGTGTAGAAGAGTTACCAGAGAGATTAGGCTGGGTAAAGTGTACCTTCTCCGATATTACTGTCTACGAGGTAGTGCTTACGGCTTCCAAGATTTAATTTCATATATGCTTCTTCAATCTCTTCGCCGGTTATACCAATATAATCAAGAGTCTGAGCAGCAGATGAGTGACCGAACATCTTCTGTAATAATAAAAGCTTACGAGGATCGTTGTTCGACATTAACATCTGATGGTAAGCAAATGTCTTTCTGAGTGAGTGTGTTGCCATCTTATTGTCCAGATGAAGAGTGTCTCCGATTTCTTTGAGAACTCTGTCAGCAGACATTCTACTCATTGGCTTGTTCTGGTTAGATCCCCTGTTACTCTCACTACGAAACATATAATCATCAAGCTTACATTGAGTATGTTCCAAATAAACAGTAACTGCATCCATAACAGCGTCGTTAATTGATATATATCTGTTGCGCTGTACTTTACGGGTATTCTTCGTTTTCTTCTCAAGTATTGGAAATGTATTCTTAAATGAGAAGTCATCATTGATGAGCTGAGAAAATCTTAACTGAAGCAAGTCACTGATGCGAAGACCGAAGTTAATACCAACTATAAAGAGCATATTATCTCTATATCTGTTATTCGATAGCAGGAAGCGTGAGATATGATCAATATCATCTATATTCTTAATCGGTTCTGCGGTATGCTCGTTTGCTATCTCAATATGTACCTCTTCTTCTGCTGGTTGAATGACCCCATATTCAAGTCGTCTTCGGGAGGCATTAACGGCATTAGCGTTAATAGTTCTTTGTTTCTTATATTGCTGGAGAGCTGCGAAGTCAATTGAAATAATGGTTTCCATCGGTCTATCAAATCCTTTCGTTTCATCTTTATAATTGTATTGACTGTACACAGTATAGCACAGATTATTTGGTTTGTCAATACCCTTTATAATTGTTTTGATGTTTTTTTACAAGTTTTTTTGCTACTCTGATGTAATCCCTTATTCTGGGTACTTTTTAAAAGGTGGGAGATATCCTGCCTTTATTTATATATAAGGAAAGATGCGATGTTTCCTACGAGTCCCAGAAGCTTCGGAGGTCAAGTTCAAAAATAAGTAATGTGAGAGAAATGAAACAACTTGCCTGTTTGGGGCATTCGGTGGGGGGTGAAAATATGGAAAATACCCCCCCTATGTGACATAGTGACGATTTGTAACATAGACGGACGGCAACACAGACGGACGGACAAACGGGGCGCATATATGGATATATGGAAAAATCAGCGTTTCGGGGGCGAACAGGACACCCCACCCCCCAACGCTATACATACGGCAAGCAACTTTTTTTGACACTTTACAAAAAATCAAAAAAATTGTATTGACAAACGGCGCAACCTCTGATATACTATATCGTGTCGGGGGACATATCCACCGATACATATTAGCGGTTACGCTGTACCGCACACAATCAGCGTATGCACCCATACAGGGCGCAAGAAAGGGGAATACATATGTTGTATTCAATCATTATCACGGACGAGAACGGCGAACAGAGAACGGCAACCACACAGGACGAGAACGCAAAACAGGCGCACGAACAGGGCGCACAGCAAGCCACACAGGGCGAAACAATTAGAGTATACGCAACCACACAGGACGAGAACGGCGCACCCATAGCGGACGGCATACAGGCGGGGGCGCTCACAGTTGTTAAACGCACAACCGCAAATATGATAACAAGGGAGGGCGGAAATTTACAGTATAAACTGTATAACGAATGTAGACGCCCTCACACAGATGACCCC
>ENA-UOOK01002465-UOOK01002465.1-fermentation-metagenome-genome-assembly--contig:-NODE-2465-length-22715-cov-4.569020_pt1 | contig 22715 bp, 17 predicted proteins | sample MGYA00245777_ERZ724023 | MGnify/ENA primary metagenome ERZ724023 (study PRJEB28704, sample SAMN03018312) | fermentation metagenome | biome: anthropogenic terrestrial biome; feature: soil; material...
TAATCAATCTATCTTTCAATATTCTAATAAGTAGCGCTCGCGCCGTCGGTAGACGCCGCGGCGTTTTTTTTGTTAATTTTACTTCTGATTTTTCAAGCAGATGATGGTGATAAGTTCCTTAATATTTGCTGCTTCTCAATGTTTGTTTGTTGCTCCTCAAAAAGTAGACACTAGAAGGTGAAAAATAGTAAACATTTTGAGGAAACTACAATATTTGTGTCAAAACATTTTGAGGATACTACATGTTTTCGCTAAAAACATTTTGAGGTATCAATACTAATGCTTATCTTTGTATCTGAAAGGAATTAATTTTTGATATGGAAACAGAGAATCGTGTGTATAAAAGAAAAATTTACGAGCGTATGCTTCAATGGAAGCATAGTAAGGATGGAAAGTCTGCTCTATTGATCAAGGGTGCACGCCGTGTAGGGAAGTCAACCGTAGCAGAAGCTTTTGCTAAGAATGAATACGCTTCATATCTTGTCGTAAACTTTGATAATGCACCTCAAGCTGTTTGGGAAGCAGTGGCTAATATCGCAGATTTGGATAACTTCTTTTTTCAGTTGCAGTTTATTTATCAGGTTCGATTGATAGAAAGGAAATCTGTTGTCATCTTTGATGAGATTCAAAAGGCTCCAGCAGTTCGTCAAGCCATTAAATATATGGTACAAGATCGTCGTTATGACTATATTGAGACTGGCTCCTTATTGTCCATTAAGAAAAATGTCAAAAATATTACTATTCCGAGTGAAGAAACGCGGCTGACAATGTATCCTTTGGATTATGAAGAATTCCGATGGGCTTTGGGGGATAAAGTGACCATTCCATTGATGAAAGAGGCTTTGGATAAGAGAAAATCCTTGGGTGATCAGGTTAATAGAAAATTATTACAAGATTTTAGGCTTTATATGCTTATTGGTGGAATGCCACAGGCACTGAATACATATCTGGAGACGAATAACCTTCAGGAAGTTGATCAGACTAAACGGGAAATTATAGAGTTGTATGCCGATGATTTCCGAAAGATTGATCCTTCTGGGAGGGCTTCGCGTTTATTTATGGCTATACCTTCAGAACTTGCCAAGAATACTTCTCGCTATCAGGCTATGTCAATAATCGGTCGTAAGGCTGAGAATGTAGATATGAATCAATTACTTGAAGATATGGAAGACAGTCTGTGTGTGAACTTTGTTTATCATGCCAATGCTCCATCGGTTGGATTAGCCTTGCATAAAGATAAGGATCGATATAAATTGTTTGTAAGTGATACTGGCCTTTTCATTACTTTGGCTTTTTGGGATAAAGACGTTACGGAAAATGTAATCTACCAAAAACTACTTTTTGGAAAGTTAAGTGCTGATCTTGGCTATGTCTATGAGAATGTTGTTGCACAAATGCTTACAGTTGCAGGAAATAAACTTTACTATCATACATGGCCGACGCCAAATGGAAAGCATAATTACGAGATAGATTTTATTATCTCTCGTAGGAACAAACTTTGTCCCATTGAGGTAAAATCATCTGGCTATAAAGTACATAGATCTCTTGACCGGTTTTGTGAGAAGTATTCATCAGAAATCCTTTACCGCTACTTGATTTATACTAAGGACTTGAGACAAGATGGAAATGTACTAATGGTACCGGTATATATGACTGGGTTGCTGTAAACTTGTCGATAAGGAAATGTGGAAAATGGACTTTCTTTTATAAACTGATGAGAGGAACTTTCCTATGACGAAATTCTGCGTGGAACTCTTTTATATAAAAGAGTTCCACGCAGAATTTCGTCATAGGAAAGTTCCTCTCATCAGTTTATAAAAGAAAGTCCATTTTCCACATTTCCTTATCGACAAGTTTACAGCAACCCAGTCATATATACCGGTACCATTAGTACATTTCCATCTTGTCTCAAGTCCTTAGTATAAATCAAGTAGCGGTAAAGGATTTCTGATGAATACTTCTCACAAAACCGGTCAAGAGATCTATGTACTTTATAGCCAGATGATTTTACCTCAATGGGACAAAGTTTGTTCCTACGAGAGATAATAAAATCTATCTCGTAATTATGCTTTCCATTTGGCGTCGGCCATGTATGATAGTAAAGTTTATTTCCTGCAACTGTAAGCATTTGTGCAACAACATTCTCATAGACATAGCCAAGATCAGCACTTAACTTTCCAAAAAGTAGTTTTTGGTAGATTACATTTTCCGTAACGTCTTTATCCCAAAAAGCCAAAGTAATGAAAAGGCCAGTATCACTTACAAACAATTTATATCGATCCTTATCTTTATGCAAGGCTAATCCAACCGATGGAGCATTGGCATGATAAACAAAGTTCACACACAGACTGTCTTCCATATCTTCAAGTAATTGATTCATATCTACATTCTCAGCCTTACGACCGATTATTGACATAGCCTGATAGCGAGAAGTATTCTTGGCAAGTTCTGAAGGTATAGCCATAAATAAACGCGAAGCCCTCCCAGAAGGATCAATCTTTCGGAAATCATCGGCATACAACTCTATAATTTCCCGTTTAGTCTGATCAACTTCCTGAAGGTTATTCGTCTCCAGATATGTATTCAGTGCCTGTGGCATTCCACCAATAAGCATATAAAGCCTAAAATCTTGTAATAATTTTCTATTAACCTGATCACCCAAGGATTTTCTCTTATCCAAAGCCTCTTTCATCAATGGAATGGTCACTTTATCCCCCAAAGCCCATCGGAATTCTTCATAATCCAAAGGATACATTGTCAGCCGCGTTTCTTCACTCGGAATAGTAATATTTTTGACATTTTTCTTAATGGACAATAAGGAGCCAGTCTCAATATAGTCATAACGACGATCTTGTACCATATATTTAATGGCTTGACGAACTGCTGGAGCCTTTTGAATCTCATCAAAGATGACAACAGATTTCCTTTCTATCAATCGAACCTGATAAATAAACTGCAACTGAAAAAAGAAGTTATCCAAATCTGCGATATTAGCCACTGCTTCCCAAACAGCTTGAGGTGCATTATCAAAGTTTACGACAAGATATGAAGCGTATTCATTCTTAGCAAAAGCTTCTGCTACGGTTGACTTCCCTACACGGCGTGCACCCTTGATCAATAGAGCAGACTTTCCATCCTTACTATGCTTCCATTGAAGCATACGCTCGTAAATTTTTCTTTTATACACACGATTCTCTGTTTCCATATCAAAAATTAATTCCTTTCAGATACAAAGATAAGCATTAGTATTGATACCTCAAAATGTTTTTAGCGAAAACATGTAGTATCCTCAAAATGTTTTGACACAAATATTGTAGTTTCCTCAAAATGTTTACTATTTTTCACCTTCTAGTGTCTACTTTTTGAGGAGCAACAAACAAACATTGAGAAGCAGCAAATATTAAGGAACTTATCACCATCATCTGCTTGAAAAATCAGAAGTAAAATTAACAAAAAAAACGCCGCGGCGTCTACCGACGGCGCGAGCGCTACTTATTAGAATATTGAAAGATAGATTGATTATTCGTCCCAAGTATCGTACGATTTAACGGCGATATGAGAATATATAATTATTACAAAAGGTTATTTTCAAGGTTTTATACATTAACCGAAGCAACTGATCTCAAATGCTCATTCCTGATTTTCATGAACATCAGCGACAGCACGTCCACTCGGCTCATTTATCTTTTTGAAACTGGCATCCCAATCAAGTGCTTCAGCTGTAGAGCAAGCTACACTCGGTACGGATGGTACAGAACGAGCAGCACTGTCTGAAGGGAAATGCTCTGCAAAGATACTCCGGTAATAATATTCCTCTTTGTTCCGAGGAGGATTAATGGGGAAACGTTCCGAAGCATGCTTCATCTGTTCATCACTGACTGCAGAAGCCGTAATATGCTTCAAGGTGTCAATCCAGGAATAGCCTACACCATCAGAAAACTGTTCTTTCTGCCGCCATGCTACTTCTTCGGGTAACATATCTGCAAAGGCTTCCCGTACTATTTTCTTTTCCACAGTCTTTCCGGGACACATCTTAGCTTCAGGGTTCGTCCGCATGGCCACATCCAGAAATTCCTTATCAAGGAAGGGCACACGTCCTTCAACACCCCAAGCAGCCAGGCTCTTATTTGCCCTCAAACAATCGTATTGGTACAATTTAGACAACTTACGAACCGTTTCTTCATGAAAAGCACGTGGACTTGGAGCTTTATGGAAATACAAATATCCTCCGAAAATCTCATCAGCACCTTCACCGGACAACACCATCTTGATACCCATCGATTTAATGACACGGGCCAGAAGATACATAGGCGTAGAAGCTCGAACCGTCGTGACATCATAACTTTCTATGAAATAGATCACATCACGGATGGCATCCAAGCCTTCTTGTATGGTATAATTGATCTCATGATGAACCGTACCGATATGATCAGCAACCAGTTTAGCCTTAGCCAGATCAGGAGCCCCCTTCAAACCAATCGCGAAAGAATGTAAACGAGGCCACCAAGCCAACGACTGGCCATTATCTTCCACACGATGATTGACAAACTTCTCTGCTACCGCAGCAATTACAGAAGAATCAAGTCCACCACTGAGCAATACGCCATACGGTACATCACTCATCAACTGACGTTTCACAGCAGACTCCAGGGAATCATGAACTGCCTTCACACTAGAAGAATTATCTTTTACAGCATCATAGTCGAACCAATCCCTAGTATAATAACGTTTCACGCCGGGATCTTTACTCCAATAATAATGCCCGGGCATAAAAGGCTCATAATGATCACACTGACCTTCAAGTGCCTTCAACTCACTGGCCGTATATACTTTCCCATCAGAATCGTAACCGATATAAAGAGGAATTACTCCTATAGGATCACGTGCAATCAGGAAACTATCAGCCTCAGCATCATACAAAGCAAAGGCAAAAATTCCGCTGAGTTTTTCCAGCATCTTTTGAATGCCTTTGCAAGTAACTCCAGTCTTTTTCAGTTCACGATAGAGGGCCAGAATGACCTCACAATCACTACCCGTCTGAAACGAATACCGATCCTTCAACTCTTTACGAATCGTTTGATGATTATAGATTTCCCCATTCACGGCGAGGACCTGTTTCTTGTCCGGAGAGAACAAAGGCTGTTTTCCAGATTCCGGGTCTACTATACTCAATCGTTCATGGGTCAGGATAGCCGATCCTCCACAGTAAATTCCACTCCAGTCAGGTCCGCGATGACGGATCTTTCTACTCATTCGTAATGCTTTCTGTCGAAGTTCAGGAGTTTGTTCCTGAATATTAAAAATGGATACAATACCACACATATATCAATCTATTTTGTTATTAAAGTTTGCTGACTTTTTAACTAATTTCCCCTTCACAACAAGATCTCGGGGAGGACTCGGATAGTTCCTTCAACGAAAGAATTAACAATCAGGATAATAATATCCTTCAGGAAGGATCCAATGAAAATTTTCTAATGGCCAGAAAGAAGGATCAAAGCCCTCCACCGAAAATCAATATCCCCGATGGAGGGTCAAATCAATCAGGCATTAACTTTACTGAACTACCAAAATGAAGATTTATTTATCATTCAAAAATACAAAATTCAATAATTGTAAGCAGACTCACCATGCTCATAAATATCAACACCTTCCTCTTCTTCACGCGGAGCGACCCTGATACCGATGAGTTTATCAACAATTTTAAATAAAATAAAAGTAATAATAGCACTATAGGCAATCGTAAACAACGTGGCTACTACCTGTAGTCCAAGCTGATGCCAATCACCATAGAGAGCCCCTTCGGCGCCACCAGTTACAGTCTTAGAAGCAAATACGCCTGTTAAGATAGAACCGATAATACCACCAATGCCATGCACGCCGAATGCATCGAGAGAATCATCATATTTTAATTTCGTCTTTACTACTGCTACCATAAAGAAACATACGATGCCAGTAGTCAGTCCTATAGCACACGCCCCAAGGATACCTACTGATCCGGATGCAGGTGTAATAGCGACCAAACCCGCAACGGCCCCCGTGCAGACCCCTACAGTTGTCGGTTTACGATTAACTATCCAGTCTATGACCATCCATGTAAGAGCAGCTACACAAGTTGCTACATGAGTAACTAGAAAAGCATTTGCATCCAATCCGTCAGCTGTCAGGCCACTACCAGCATTGAAACCAAACCACCCAAGCCACAAACAAGCCGCGCCAATAAAAACAAATGGCACACTATGTCCCGGAATAGGTTTACCAGGACGATAATCCCTACGTCTGCCTAGCATCAAGGCCATAATAAGAGCAGAAATACCAGCATTGATATGGACAACCGTTCCACCAGCGAAATCAATAACGCCCAACTGCTGCATCCAACCACCGCCCCACACGAAATGAGCCATAGGATAATAAGAAAATATAGACCACAAAATAGTAAAGAGCAAGAAACCTGAAAATCTTATTCTTTCAGCAAAAGCACCAATAATCAATGCTGGTGTGATTACAGCAAACATACACTGAAATAAAACAAATGAGATTTCCGGAACATGAGCAGGAGACACAACAGAAGAAATAGTCACCCCATGCAGGAATATCTTGTCAAATCCTCCAACAAAGAATCCCAGCGTGCTGCCGCTTAATCCTTTTCCAAACACAAAACTGTATCCGAAGAATATCCACATGAGGCTGACCACAGCTGTACACATAAGACATTGCATGAGAATACTTAAAACATTTTTCTGACGAACCAGCCCTCCATAAAACAAAGCAAGACCAGGAATAGTCATCAGCATCACCAATATGGTTGCCACGGTTAGCCAGGCCGTATTGCCACTATTTATCGCAGACGTGGCACCTTGGGCAAAAACAGTCATTGGTATTGCAAATATAGAGATGGCTAAAGCGAATATCTTCTTTTCAAATTGTTTCATATCACTAATCATTTAATTATCCCAATCAATTACTTTTCCTGTTCTGCATTATAAAGAGCTATATTGCCACGTTCATGAGTCCGGATCCGAATAGCATCTTCTACTGGAATAATAAAAATCCGTCCATCCCCGATCTCGCCAGTATAAGCAGCTTTCTGAATGGCATCAATGGTTTTTTCCACATTCTTATCACGTACTACTACATTAATTAAGATACGTTCAATACAACTCGTTTTATAACAAATTCCTCGAAATATCCGAGCCTGCCGCGTTTTTCCTTCCCCACGAACATCATAGTAAGAAAACCATTCGATGTCAGCAGCTAATAAGGCCTCCTTAACATCCTCAAATTTTGTCTTCCGGATAATTGCTTCAATCTTTTTCATCTTTAGCCTCTCTTTTCAAATTTTTATCATCTATATTCTAATACACATATCGCATAGCAAACGACACAATAAATTACATAATGTCACAAAACTTGTGCAAAGTTATATCATTTTGTCACAAAATACAATACATAATACACTTTTTGATAAAACAATATTTAAAGTAATTACATACTGTTACAATAATAGACATTTATCATTGCAAACTGTTACAAAATACCAAAAATATAAACCAAATAGTAACTACACTAAAAATTTAATCATTTTTGTACCAGATTTATTTCACATTTAAACAAAACGTTATATATTTGCATCGAGATATAAACGAATATATAATTTTTAAGAAGAAAAAGTAACATTATGTCGCAAACCATTCATTTCACCAAGATGCAAGGTGCGGGCAATGATTATATATATATAAATACCTTATTATATACAATTCCCGACCCTGTAACTGAAGCGATTAAGTGGAGTTCATATCATACAGGAATCGGCAGTGACGGGCTGATTCTAATAGGCAAGCCAGAGAAAGAAACAAATGCAGATTTTTCAATGCGTATTTTCAACGCTGACGGATCAGAAGCAATGATGTGCGGAAACGGCAGCCGCTGTGTCGGAAAATATCTTTACGAAAAGGGATTGACAAAGAATACTTCAATACGTCTTCTGACAAAATCAGGAATCAAGATACTAAAGCTACACCTTTCTGAGAAGATGCCGGACATTGTAGATAGTGTAACAGTCGATATGGGAAAGCCAGAGATAGAAGTACCAGAACAGTTTAAAGGAGATCAACCCAAACTTGAAGGAGAATTAAGGGGAAAGAAGGGAACTTTTGTATCAATGGGGAATCCACATTACGTAATTTTCATAGATGATATCACAAAATTAGATATTACACAGTACGGCTGTAAACTTGAAGTGGATCAGACCTTTCCTCAAAGATGTAATATTGAATTTGCACAAAAGACAGGACCATGCCAATTCCGAACACGAGTCTGGGAACGAGGAAGTGGTGTCACAAAAGCATGCGGAACAGGTGCATGTGCCACAGCAGTCGCTGCCGATCTGGTTTCGGGAAATCCAGGAAAGAATGAGATTATCATGGATGGCGGAACACTTGAAATAGAATGGAATAAACAGAACGGCCATGTTTATTTAACAGGACCGGCAGAATTTGTTTTCGAAGGAGACATTAATTTATAAATCGGCAGATCGGCAATAAAAGAAATCAATCATAGATAGCAAACTATAACAACAAAGAAATCGATCATGGCATTAGTAAATGAAAACTTTTTAAAATTACCAGGTAACTATCTGTTTGCAGACATTGCGAAAAAGGTCAATGCCTACAAAGTTTCGCATCCGAAACAGCGTGTTATCAGCCTGGGTATCGGAGATGTCACACAACCGTTGTGTCCTGCCGTTATCAAGGCCATGCATAAAGCAGTTGACGAGATGTCCCAAAAAGAGACATTCCATGGTTACGGGCCAGAAAGAGGATATGACTTTCTAAGGGAAGCCATTGTAAAGAATGATTTCATACCACGAGGGATTCATATTGATCCCAGTGAAGTCTTCATTAATGATGGTGCAAAAAGTGATACTGGCAATTTCCAAGATATTCTTCAACAGGATAACACTATAGGTGTTACCGATCCTATCTATCCTGTCTATATTGACTCAAATGTTATGGCAGGTCGATCGGGAAAGTTAAAGAACGGAAATTGGAGTGATATCACCTACATGCCTTGTACAGATGAGAATCATTTTATTCCACAGATTTCGGATCACCGTGTAGATATGATTTATCTTTGTTACCCGAATAATCCTACCGGTACAGTCTTAAAAAAGGAAGAACTAAAAAAGTGGGTAGACTATGCACTGAAAAATGATTCCATTATTCTTTATGATGCTGCTTACGAGGCATTTATCAGAGACAGTGACATTCCACACTCAATCTATGAAATCCGTGGAGCAAAGAAATGTGCTATAGAATTCCACAGTTATTCCAAGACTGCCGGGTTTACCGGTATCCGTTGTGGATATACCGTTGTTCCTAAAGAAGTCACTGCCACCACAGAAGACGGGAAACAGCATATAAGTCTGAACCAAATTTGGATGCGCCGCCAAAGTACCAAGTTCAATGGAACGAGTTATATCAGTCAACGTGCTGCAGAAGCTATATACACCCCAGAGGGCAAGGAACAAACTCGTGCAACAATTGATTATTATATTGAGAGATGGCCAACCTATGATTCAGAGAAACAGGGCAAAAACCCAGGTATCACTCTTTGAAGATGACAGGGAGTGCTCGCTGATATGGAAAACTGCACCATCTGAGGTTAATGAAGCAGAAAAAGACTGTACTGATGTTGATGAGAGATCAATTCTAAGTCAACCCATATCAAATCACGAGATCCTCTATAGTCACCTTCTTGAGTATATGCGCCATTATGATGGACAAGATAAAGATTTGGTGAAATATTTTCCAGCCTTCTTCAGCCTTGCGTGCAATATATTGAATGACAAATATGCAGATTGGCACACCAAGATTCTCATCAGTTCGGCCCTAGGCTACTGTGTGCTGGGAGACGATGTCATATCAGACGATACGGAATTTGGGTACCTTGATGACTTGTATATTCTTTGTTACGTATTTAGAGAAATAGAGCGGCATGCTTCGCCAGCTCTTCTTGATGATAACTGGAAATACCCTGGCAATATCCACGAATTAGTCGCAGAAATATATCAGGATACATATATTGTTGTCCAAGATTACGCTTGTGAAATACTTCATAAAGTTGGTCTTAGGAAGTTCAATCAGTTAGAGTTGGAGGAATATGCAGGAACTTATCCCCAGAAAGTTGCTAAGTTGGCTCAAGAAAAACGGGAATTGATGGCTTTAACAGCCCATCTTATAAAAATAATCTATCGCACTAATATGGATGGACGAAGCCTTAAGAAGATTAAGGATTTCCTCATGCAATACGGAGATTACACAGAGATTGCTCGACTTATTGAACTATCAAGTAGGGATTACAAAACAGAACCCTCTGACACGTCTAATAGCATGGAATCCTTTGAGGAGAATCTCGAAAGGAAACTTCAGCAGGCACATCTGAAAGCACTACTCGAAGATCAAGATATGGAATAGGGGTAAAATGTCTTTTCGTGATCTCGAACTCAAACACTCCTATACCTCTGAAAAAGACAATATCCTCGAAAATTTTTATGTTCCTGTGCTGAAAGAGGCGATTGATTATAAGCGAATTACAGGTTATTTCTCCTCAAGTTCATTTTTGACTGCCGCAACAGGTCTTAGCGATTTCATTAGAAATCACGGGCATCTACAATTTATCTTAAATATTGTCCTCTCAGAAGGAGACTATGAGCAGATAGAAAGAGGAACCCGGAGCCCAGAGGAGATCATTGAGAGTAATTTGATCTGTGATCTAACTACCCTTGAGGATGAGTTTAAACGCAACCATGTAAGGCTACTGGGATGGTTGATAGCGTATGGCTATCTAGAAGTAAAAATCGGCTATATTAAAGAAAGATGGACTGGCAACGAGATACTTCACCAAAAAATTGGTATACTAGCGGATAAAGAGAACAACACCCTTTCCTTTAGTGGATCTAATAATGAAAGTGCATATGGATGGGCCTATAATTCTGAAAAATTCAAGGTATTCTTTAGTTGGGAAATGAATAATAATGAATTCATTGCTCAAGATATCGAAGATTTTAATGACCTATGGAATAACCAATCTATAAAGACAGAAGTCATTTCTTTCCCGGAAGCGGTCAAACAGCGAGTTATTTCCATCGCAGAGAGAGAGCCCATTGATATCGATATGCTCCTAAAGAACATTGCCAAATCCCAAATAAGGAGTATACATGGATCTAATGATCGACAAAAGACTTGGCTTCAGAGTAAAAATAATCAGGCCTTTGAGGAGGCAGCAAGGACATATGTTGCAATTCGACTCCGTATCTATCAGTACGAAGCGATCGATGCTTGGTTCAAGAATGGTTGTCGGGGTATCTTTGAGATGGCAACAGGGACGGGAAAGACATATACTGCACTTGGTGCGCTCAAGCAACTTTTAGAGAGGGAACAGAAACTCGTTACTATCATCAGTGTTCCTTTCCTTCATCTCGCTAATCAGTGGGAGCAGAGTTTACATAAGATGGGCATAAGTTTACCTATTATTCATGTAAGCAGTGCAAACCCGAAATGGAGAGAAAAACTAAGGACAAAAATTTTGGATAATAGACTAAATAAGGAAAAGCAGTTTATTATCCTTACCACGCACGACTCCCTATCTTCTGAGTTATTCATCGAATTGATGCACGACGTGAAGTCCTCAATCTTACTCGTAGGAGATGAGGTGCATGGTCTTGGTGCTATTACAAGACTTGAAGCACTACTGCCACTGTACACTTACAGACTAGGGCTAAGTGCGACGCCGGAACGATATTTCGACGAGTTAGGGACTCAGGAGCTCATGCAATATTTTGGTAGAGTTGTATACACCTTTGATCTTCACAGGGCCATAAACGAAATCAACACGGATACTGGCGAGACGTACCTAACCCCATATGAATACTTCCCTATCTTTGTTGAACTGACACATGAGGATATGGACGCATACTCAAAATTAAGCGGGCAAATAGCAATTCTCTGTAGCAAAACGAGTAGATCAAAATTAGAACGGCTAAAGCTTGAACAGATGCTTCGTGAGCGCCAAGATATCTTAAAAAATACTTGTACTAAATATCCGGCATTCGCGAATCTCATTAGCACATTAGCAGAAGACAAAGAGATCAAGCAGACCCTTATCTACTGTTCTCCTCAACAAATAGAAACAGTCCAACAGTTAATCCGAACTCACCGAGGTATTGTCCAACATCGCTTTACGAGCAAAGAGGACGCAACTCGACGGCAGGAAAAATACTGTGGCTTGACCGAGAGAGAATACCTCCTAGACAAATTTTCAAAAGGAGATTACGATGTACTGGTTGCAATCCGATGTCTGGATGAAGGTGTTGATGTTCCTGCAACACGGAGAGCTGTTCTTATGTGTAGTTCCGGAAACCCGAAAGAATACATCCAACGACGTGGGCGTGTCCTCAGACGTGCCCCTGGAAAAGAAAAGGCAATTATATATGATATTACGGCCGTACCAACCACACTAGATGGCCGTTATGCATCTATTGACACAAAAATGTTAGAATCTCAACTAAAACGATTAGGAGAGTTTGCCAAAGATGCCATGAATCAGGGATACATTGAGAGGGAGATATTTAAAATTCGACAAAAGTATTCTGCTTATGGAGGGTAGAGAATGACAAGCGGTCTTGAAATTAACCAACTAATTATGGAAACGATACATGAAAACTCTCCTAGTGAAACTGTGGTTCAATTAATTCTGGAGTCATTACAATATGAACTCGATATCTGGAACAGATACGTTTCTTGGAACGAGATTTCTGGCCAATATGAGTTAATGGTAGACAGAATCGTGCGGGAGATGTTAGATTGAGGTTTACCATCTCATCTATTATATTAACCAACTATCGACAGTTTCAGGGCACACAAACGCTCAATTTCTCCTTCGATAAGAAGAAAAATGTTGCCGTAATTCTAGGGAAGAATGGGGCTGGGAAGTCTAACATACTCAATGCTCTTACTTGGTGCTTTTATGGTATAGAAGTTCATAAGGATCCAAAAGCACAAGAGTCCGGTGGCATGCCCATAATAAATGTGACCGAACTCGCAGCATTGGAATCAAATCAGAGTACATATGCTGAAGTACTCGTCAATATTGAGACCAACATTGGCCCATGGACAATTAAGAGGTACATTGAGGGCGGGAAGACTGCTCTTGGCAAAATGTATCTCGATCCTCCAAAACTGACGGTGATTCATCCTGTTGATGGGCAGGATAAAATTGTCGAAGGTGACGAGACTCAAAAATTAATCAATAACTTGCTGCCTGAAGCACTCCGCAATTTCTTCTTTATCGATGGTGAGCAACTGAGAGAATTCTTCAAGTTCAGCAGCCCTCAGGAGGTTGCCGAGGCAATTGACAACGTTTCTCAGTTAGATCTGGTCATGAAGGCAACTGACAATCTACAGAAATACGAGAAACAGTTGCGAAAAAGCGTAAAATCAACAACACCTCAACTCGAAGCAGTACAACGCCAGATTGAGACGTTACAAAAGAAAATCGAAGGTGAAAATGCATCATTACGCGATCTCCACGAAGAAATTGAGAAGGACAGCCGTGAGTTGGCACAGGTTGAAGATTACCTACGACAACACAACGATGCGTCTGTCGCCGCGTTGCAACGAGAACGGGACTCTCTGGAGATGGATGTACAAACCTTAAAGACGCACCTTCAAGACGAAGAAACTAACAGGAACGGCTACCTTGTAGATATTACCCCATTTATTCTTCTCAAAGATGAAATCAGGACCGCATACCAACTCATACAGTATAAAGTTGACAAAGGCGAACTACCCCCAAAGATAAAAGAAACATTTGTTCGGGAGTTAATTGAGCGTGGTCGATGTATCTGCGGGAATGAACTCGTTGGCAACGCAAAATCAGAACTTGAGGCATACAGTAAGAAACTTGTTCTATCTGAGTTGAGTGAGGTCAGCATCAGTGGAAAAACAACGATCGAGGACATTTTTTCGGATATCGAGAATTTTCCGGATCGAATTGATAAGTTCAATGAGAAAATTGATCTGTTTAAGGATCAGTTTGACCGGAAGATGTTGCGATTGGAGCATATTTCTGAAGAGATAAAAGGCCATAATATCGACGAAATTCGACGTTACGAAGAAAGACGGAACCAGTTGATGAGCGCAATCAATCGTAATAAGCAGCAGCAGGTAATGCGCAAGGCCGGGATCGGCACTTTAAACTCCACGCTAGAAGAGAAAATGAAGCAAGAAAGGATAGAACTCTCAAAAGATAAAAAGAACGTTCAACTCCGGATTAAACTTCAATTGGTTCAGGATGCCCGCACGACACTCGCGAATACAGAGTATATTATAAAGGCAAAGATTCGAAATCAGGTGGAGAAGAGCACTAAGGAAAATTTCCTAACTCTCATCCGAAAGAAAACAGCTTTTAAGGATGTACTGATTGACGAAGAGTTTAACGTAAAAATCATCCATTCACACGGTTACAATGCCATTAATGATCTCTCTGCTGGAGAGTATATGATCCTTGGCTTATCATTTATGAGTGCGTTGATGACGATATCAGGATTCCACGCACCCGTTATCATTGATACTCCACTGGGAAAGATCGACGACGAGCACAGGGAATATATCACTACAGAGTTACCTAAGTTTTTATCGGGAACCCAGTTAACTTTACTTGTAACTCCAACCGAATATGATACAAATGTCGAGCAAAACTTACAGGAATATCTGTTGACAGAGAACTTCTTTGAGATTATGGAAGATGAGTCAAAAACTACCTCACAGGTGAAATCGCATGTCTGTTAGGCATTTCAATGAACCAAGGGATCTAGCTTACGGCAAAGCACATGCTGAATTATTCCAAGGAAAAGAATCTTGGATTGACAAAGGGTCCAGGAAGATATTTGCAGGGAAGACCCAGAGGGATCTATTTATATTTGCCATGGCTTTAGGCAAGTCCCGCAACCAGAAATTCGATGTAAAAGATAGGCAGGCTAATATCCCCGTTCAAAATATGCCTGAACGACAAAAATGGGCCATTTTATCTATTGCCCTTGCCGAAAATAACGACTTAATGTGCTTGAAGGACGAGAATTCACTCTATAAAGAGGCAGAACGTTATGTAGAAGGAGGAATAAAAATATTACAGTCACATGTGGATAAATGGGGGGCAGACTATCCAAAATATCTCGAAGCTGAATTAAAGGACATCCTTCAGAATTCAGAGTTGGACATGAAATAGACCAACTATTTTATTTTAGTTCCCAGATGCCTCGTGGGGAATTAGCTTTCAATATGCCCTCATGAACTAAACGAAGCCTCATCCATTCCGTGGTCTTTCTCCAGCGTTCGGTCCCGTCTCCAACGGGCTCATAATCAGCATCGGTCAATATCCCCCGAAGCCTCTTTTCCATTTCATCTTCGACACATTTTTTACTTGCAGAGCCTCCAAGTGTTTTGAGGACTTCGATTAAAGTTCTCTTCAAGATGTCTCTTGAGACAAAATTGCCTCCTTTGATACGTGTACCTGTTCGAACCACTCTTGTCGATATTACTTGCGCTGGACCCCTTGCATTCTCTGCTCTCCGAGTTCGGTCTAAAATATCCTTCAATTCGCTTGCTAAATATGCTAAAACAACTGCTGCATCGTCATGACTTGTAATCTCTGATTGTAGTTTCTGCTGAGTTTCGATGAGGCCCTGTGGTATAGGCAGGTCGCTCATATCAAGCATTGACATGGCTTTATGAACTGCATTAAGTTGCCCCCTCAATTCGTTAAGTTCCTTATCTTCTTGAGACTCGATTTCAGTTATTAAGCTATTCAACTGTTGAATAAGAATCGCTGCTTTGGCAATCATCTATTGTAGTTACGTCTGATGTTAATATAGGTGGTTCTAATAGGGTTGATGAAATCGACAAGGGGCATCCTACTTTCGTACAATATCTCTGATTTTGAAGTTACCTAAAACACTTGTAGGGAGGATGAGTTTTCCCATGGAAATGGGAGGACCGCCTCATGCATAATAAAAGATCTTCAACTTATTCAGTAGTGCTCCAGTATATAACTGACAATTGATTTTGAGAGGATCCGACCGAATTACGTTGGCCAACAACCTGTACTCATGACAAAAAACTCGCACGGCAAGAGTGTTCCTATTATCAGTTGTTTTTTAGAGCACTACCAACTTATTCAGATTACAGTTTGTGTAATTTATGCACGCATGAATTTACCTTGCCAATAACGTATTGGATATCAGCATCAGAGTTGAATCGACCTAGCCCAAATCGAATAACAGAGAATATTTTATGCCCCTGTAATCCAATGGCACTAAGAACATGTGACGGTTCCACTGAAATCGTGGTACATGCAGACCCTGCAGAAATCGCGACATCATTACGAAGAAGATGTATCAAAGCCTTGCTTTCAATTCCGGGAAAGCATACATTAAGATTATGGGCAAGCCTCTTTTCCGGATGTCCATTGAGAGTGACGCCCTCAATGTTCTCTTGAAACTCCTCAAGCATTTCCTTAGTCCATTTTCTCAACCTTTCGCTCTCCGCTTCCATCTCTTTCTTGGCTATTTCAAGAGCCTTCCCGAGCCCGACAATCCCTGGCACGTTATATGTTCCCGAGCGAATCCCCCGTTCATGGCCCCCGCCAAACATCACAGGTGAGACCTTCCCCTTCGGGTTCGCACCCCTGATGTAGAGAGCCCCAATCCCCTTGGGTCCATATATTTTGTGCCCTGATAGCGAGAGCAGATCGATACCCATCTCCTTTACATCGATAGGTATGTGGCCAACGGCCTGCGCTGCATCAGTATGGAACAGCACACCATGTGCCTTCGCAATTTTCCCAATCTCCTTTAGCGGGGCAATAGTCCCAATCTCATTATTTGCAGCCATGATGGAGATGAGGATTGTTCGATCAGTGATGGCCTCCTCGACGTCACCTGGATCGACCATTCCATGCCGATCGACAGGAAGATAGGTCACTGTCTTACCTATCTTCTCCAGATGCTTCGCTGTATCAAGGATTGCTTTGTGTTCGGTCACACACGTGATGATGTGATCGCCCTTTACTGTCATCTTTTCCGCCACGCCTAGGAGAGCAATATTGTCTGACTCCGTGGCACCGCTGGTGAAGATGATCTCCTCTGGCTGGGCATTAAGAATCAAAGCCACCTGTTCGCGTGCTTTCTCCACCGCTTGATGAGCTCGTGCTCCATAGATGTGATCGATACTTGAAGCGTTACCGAACTCCTGGGAGAAGTAGGGAAGCATGGCATCGAGTACACGAGGGTCCACCGGGGTCGTGGCGTGGTGATCCATGTAGATAGGTAGTTTAAGCGTCATGTATTTCGGCCTCTTTTGTCTCGGCAGGTAGATTTACGGCATTCTCCGTGGGAAGCAGGCTCTGGAAATCGCTCAAGTCCTTAATTCGAGAGAACATAGAGAACACCCCTCGGTTCAGATGTGCCCGAAACTGTGGGAAGAGATCATTTTCTGTGTCAAGACCATCAGCAATCAACCGTTCCCGGAGCAACCCCATATAGAAACTGTCCCATTCTCCTGTCAGGGTGTACCGATTCAGTTCTTGCCCATCTTCATCATATGCCTTGGGGTTGGGAATCTTCGGCTCGTTGAGAGAGTAACATACTGCGATTCTGAGGAGAATGTTCGGGGTCAACCCGGTTTTCCCTTTCAGCATCTGTAAGCGGTGCGTTGCGCCTTTACTCATGTGTACCCGGTTAAATGCCATCGGTCATCTCCTGTTGGTTGTCGGGGGTCCAGAAGTATCCTGGAACGACCTTCGTCGCGTTCTCCTTCTCATCAAACTCCAGAGAGTATGTCTTGGCCACGTATGGCATTAAATCCTGGAAGTAAACTTGATCAATCTCGGTGTCTGTTGAGAGAATCACCATCTGATGGCTTGCATTCGGGAAAAACTCGTTAACAATCCGTTCGCGGTGTTCACTGTCCAGCCTGCCGAGTGGCGTATCGATGATAAAAGGGAGTGGACGGCCGGAGCAGATGGTCAGAGCCCAGAGCATGGACACAGCATAGATCTGCTTCTCACCCTCAGACAGTTTGTTCCTGTGGATAGGAGTCTTGTGTTTAGTGTAGAGGAGGATCGAAAAATTATCTGGATCGATCTCAACGTCCAGGATGAACTCATCTTTCCGAAGAAGTCGGTTGAAACATTCCAGAAAGACCCGTTGAAACTCAGACAACTTTGCGGTTTGAAGATCGCTGCTGTACTCTTTCAATGCCGCCTGCACTCTGGTGGCAAGGGATAACTGCATCGACAAATCTTGAAGCGATCTCAAACCATCGAGCTGCTTCTCCTTTTTTCTCTCGCACTCTTGAAGTTTCCACTCGATCTGGCGGAGATCTTCATCCATCTGCTTTAACTGTTCTCCATACTGGCCAACCTCTTGGTTCAGTTCATTGAGTTCTGCGATCATCGGCGAGATCAGGTCGTCTTCAGGGGCACGATTGATTGCCTGCTCGATGCTTCGTCGTTCACCAACGAGCTTTTCGAGTTTATTGCTATGATTTCTCAGCCGGGCAGGTATTGTGCTCAACGCTTCGCTCATCCCGGCGAGGATCTTCTGTTGCTCTATCGGCGAAAAATTATGCACAGGAACATAGTTGCTGAACTGCGGGGAAGGCGTGAAGGCCCTTCGCATGAGGGCAGAGAACTTATCAACAATCTTATGTTTCTGATCAGAAGTTAACGTGGCGCTCTCCCAGAACTCGCTTGACCCGATGGTGTTCTCGATTTCCACGATTTTTTCGCTAGTGACCGCCATCGTGTTCTCCCACTGGTGATATTCTTGTTCCTCGGCAATTCTCCTCTTCAGCAATAGACAATATTTCGGCGTCAGTGCGAAGGGGAGAAGGGATGAGCACATCTCACGGATATGATTACGTTCTGCCTCAATCTCATGGTCGAGTTGGACTTTTCGTGCTTTCAATTCACTTCGCTTGCTGGCGAAACTGCCACCTTCACTTGACAATTTCAACTCTAGTCTCTCGATCTTACCGAGCGTCTGGTCACAGTAACTTTGCTTCTGTGCCCTTTCCTGGAGTTTTATCGAATGTTCTTCTTCGAGTCGCTCGACCTCCGTTACGATCTCCGAGATCTGTTCATTGATGTCTGATTCATTGGAGATCTTGACCTGTTTTGAGACGAATATCCCCAGATCAGTACGGAGTTGATCGACGATGCGGAGCCCAAGGAGCGCCTTAAACGCGCCCTTGAGTTGAATGTTCGTGTCATCATCCTGTGCTAAACTCTGAATCTTCTCCCCATCAAAGAAGAACAGACGGGAGATCCCGGGTGGGATTAGTTCATTGACGAATTCCTGCCATTGTTGGGCATCTAAATCTTGAATCTCCTCACCGTTCTTTGCGACGAACAGTGACTCCTTAAGCCCAACCTTACCTCGATGCCAGGACCGTTTGACAGTGTACGTGTCGACGATACCAAGGTGTGAATGTTCGAACTCGATCTCCACCGCAGCCCTGCTGACATGGAGGAGTGAGCCTGCGATGAGATGGAAATGCCCCGAGACATAACTCTCATACTCTCCCTTCCGGAATCGATACTCTCCAAGGTTTGGCCCATATAGACAGAGGCGAATAGCTTCAAAGAGGGTTGTCTTTCCAGCCCCGTTCTTCCCGCCGATTAAGATAACAGGTTTATTACAGCCGTTTTCATGCTCAGGGCGAAGGTCAAATGCCTGTGTCCCTCGGAAGAGGCCGAAGTTTTCTAGTGTCAGTTTTGTAATAAGCACGATAATTCTCCGTTTCGTTCACCAAAATTATTGTTTGATGATTTCCTCTTCCGTGCGCCACTCTTCATTGAGCACGTCTTCTATTTTAGAGTATACCGCAGCGCGTCGTTTCATTCCCTGTACCTGTCGTTCAATATCGAGCAGTTTCGCAACCAACTGAACAGGGATATCGTGCTTCTGGCAGATAGATTCCAGAAGGTTACCTTCCTCACCGGAAAACATGCCCCGATCGTCCTGAACCCAATCGAGATCAGTTCCCATTACTTCCCGGTAAATCTTCGGGACCGAGTCTTCCCAGTCACCCTTCTCCTGACGCCAGATTCGGCGGATTTCATGTAACTCCTCGGGTAGGATCAGTTGAAGGTTGGGGTTTGGACCAATCTCCTGGATCTCTCGCTGCGTCTCTAGGAGTTTCCTCAAAAACAGTTTACAATATTCAAACTTATATGGTCCCCTGATGAGTTCGCCGCTTCCGTCCCGCTTATACTTAATTTTCCCATTCATCCGTTTATAGTCGCGATAAATAGGTTTTTTCTCCTTATCCTGGGTCTCAGCGAGCATATTACGGTAGTTCAGGAGCGGCTCAAGCCACTCTTCTCCGTTATCGATGAGACCCATGATGGCCTTATCTTTGGTAACGACCGTGCAGACCCAGCAACCGAACCGACTGTTACCACAGGGAGGGGAGTACTCGTCGACGACAACCGGGCACTCGCCGGAGTCTGCACTTTTGTACAGTGCTAGGAGATCCCGGTTATTCCCACCCCAAGGGGAGGAATTCTGGAGCAGATAAGTCCACACGTCATCTTTTGAGAAGTCCTCGATAGGTGTGTACACGAATGATTGGGAAAACTTTGAATGGCGGGAGAGTAAACTCCCTTTGATCTTGTACAAATTCATCAACTGTGCCCGGGCAGAACTTTCGGACTTCCTCACACCAAGAACAAGGATAACTTCTCCATGCTCCGATACTTTGTCTAGAATGAAAGTGTCAGAGGTCTTGATCTTCAGTCGATCAGTACACCAGCGGAACGATTTTGAAGGGGTTGGATAACCTTTGCCGATCAGAAGAACCCAAAAAGTGTTCTGTATCTTCGGGTAGAGTTTTGCGGCTCGAATCGGCAACCCCTGTTCCTGAGCAGCTTTATTTATGCGATCGAGATTTCCATTAATAGTATCAATGATAACAGGCGTCTCGACGAGAGTATCGGAAGAGATTATATGCACTGGTTTGGTCAGTTGCTCGGGAGAGAGTCCCTTGAGTGCGTTCCAGATTAGCTGAACAACAGTAGTCGAGTCCTTACCTCCGCTGTAGCCTACAATCCAAGGCCTGTGGTCGCTTAAATACAGGTCTCGGATTTCGGAGTAGATACTCTCGACACTCCTTACCTCGAATATTGAAGAGACCTCAACGGATGCTGCCGGTTCATCAGGTGCAGTCTCTGTCATACGCTGGCTCCGCTACCACCCTTATTGAGCTTTTTTTCAGCAGTTAACTCGTCCGGGGTTAACTGCAGGCCTAAAATGAGTTTGATGACGCTGGTTGTTAGTGTCAGGTTTGCCTGTGACTTATTAATGCGACCGCCAACCATTGCCCTGCCTTCCCATACTTTTGTGTTCTCACGGGACCAATTAATTTTCTGTAATAGAGGGAGTTTTTCGCGCCAAACATCAGGATATTGTTCGATTAAAGCGTGCCCGACCCTGCCGAGTGCGTGGAGCGCAACACCGTGTGCGTGAATATATTCCTTCCGCAGTTCTGCGGTCGGCACTCGCTTCTCCACAGCCCACTGCCATTCAGGGATGTTCCGATAAACTTCATTCCAATATTCGGAAGCAATATTCATGTAATCATCGAAATTTTCCTGCAAATCGGGGCTTCTTCCCAAGAGTGCTTTTGTAGCCTGGTAAACACTGCTCAGTGTGAACATCTTAACAGAGCGATTGGATATTGTGGTCTTCTCAAACTCCGTTAGTCCATTAAAGATAGGAACAGTCTCCAGAAGCGATAAAACTAGTTGTGAGAAAGGATCGCGATTATCGTAGAGAATTCCCAGCGACTTTGTGGGAGGAACAGCATGCTTATTTAAGTCTGCAAACATCTGCTGACTGCGCTTCAACCCCGAATCCATGAAGAGCACGACTGAGATGTTATCAAGTCCCAACTCCGGCCGGAACTTGAGAGCCGCCTTTATAGCAGCTTTTCGATGCTGTCCGTCATTAACAACGATTTTTGCAGTCATCGGGACTATAAGTTTCCCTATTTTACTTTCATCTCCCCTCTGTCCAAGGGGAACAAACTGAACTTCACTGTCAACAGACGCAGTAATAGAAGATAGGACGTAATCTTTCGGATTGGAAACAAGATAATTAGCGATTACAGGGATACGGGAGTGATTTAATGTCCGCTGAGCGCGCATTTTTGGGGGGAGACCGCTGTCGTCGAAGGAGAAGAGTTGCACAATAGATTTCAAAGGAAACATCGTTATATAATACTCTTTTCCTGCTTGAATGCCCCGGATTGCCGGAAACTGATATGTTGAGTCTTCAAAAGAATCAATGTGCCCATTTGGACTGCTTTTCATAATTATTACTACCTTGGAAGTGTTATTTATGGTTTTGGAAGTTAACCGGACAATAGTGGAAGTTAAAAGTCATGCAGAGTGCGCCTACCTCATCCACGTCCGGGGGTACGAAGCATGGGCCCTCTGACCTGCCCGTTCTGCAACCCTCCCGCCGAGGAGATCGTCCTCCAAAACCCCCTCTGCTACGCCCGCTACGATAAGTTCCCCGCGAGCCCCGGCCACCTCCTCCTCATCCCCTACCGCCACATCCCCGGCCTCTTCGACGCGACGGACGAAGAACAGGC
>ENA-UOOK01002467-UOOK01002467.1-fermentation-metagenome-genome-assembly--contig:-NODE-2467-length-22706-cov-7.646815_pt1 | contig 22706 bp, 20 predicted proteins | sample MGYA00245777_ERZ724023 | MGnify/ENA primary metagenome ERZ724023 (study PRJEB28704, sample SAMN03018312) | fermentation metagenome | biome: anthropogenic terrestrial biome; feature: soil; material...
TAATTTCCGAGTGGAGTGCCAAGATCATGAACATGTTTTTGTGTTCATGATATAAATTATAATGTTTTTAAAGAACAATCCGAAAACCGGTAGCAAAACGAACGATATCGTAAACAATATACAAAGGAAAGGACCGTATTACCATGGCAGAGCTTACTCCTTTGATGCAGCAATACATGCAGATCAAGGATCAATATAAAGATTGTATTTTATTTTACCGATTAGGTGACTTTTACGAGATGTTTTATGAGGACGCGAATATTTGCTCGAAGGAGCTTGAAATAACTTTGACGGGTAAAAATGTCGGTCAGGAGGAAAGGGCGCCGATGTGCGGAGTTCCCTACCATGCCGTAGATGGATACCTGACCAAATTAGTGAGCCGCGGCTTTCGTGTCGCGATCTGTGAGCAGGTAGAAGACCCTAAGACAGCAAAGGGTATCGTAAAAAGGGAAGTTATTCGAATTGTTACCCCGGGGACCAATCTGAATACACAGGTAATGGATGAAACAAAGAATAATTATTTAATGTCCGTTGTACATACCATTAATGCTTATGGGCTTTCTGTTGTAGACATTACAACAGGGGATTACTATGTAACAGAAGTTGATAATGACCGCAAGCTTCTCGACGAAATCTATAAATGGTCTCCTTCTGAAATTATCTGTAATGATACCTTTCTTGTATCCGGCATTGATACAGAAGCACTGAAAAATTACAACAATATTGTTTTGTCTCCCTTAGAGCCATGGTATTTTGATGATGAACTTTGTATTCGGGCTTTAAAGGAGCATTTTAACGTAGCGACCTTAGACGGTCTTGGGTTAAAGGACTATTCCATTGGAATTATTGCAGCAGGCAGCATTATGCAATTCCTGACCGAAACGCAGAAAAGTTCCCTGACGCATATAACTAGGCTGATTCCATATACCTTTGAGAAATTCATGCTCTTAGACAGCTCCACCGTTCGTAATCTGGAGCTGACGGAGACGATGCGGGAGAAGCAGAAGAAGGGTTCTCTTCTGTGGGTGCTGGATAAAACCAAAACCGCGATGGGTGCCAGATTACTACGAAATTATATCGAGCAGCCGTTAATCGAATGTAATCTGATTAAAGAGCGGCTGGAGGCAGTCCGTGAGTTTAAGGAGAATATGATTACCCGGGAGGAAATGCGCGAATATTTAAATCCGATTTATGATCTGGAACGTCTGATGAGTAAAATTAGCTATAAAAGTGCAAATCCAAGGGATTTAATCGCATTCGGCTCCTCCTTATCCATGCTCCCGCATATTAAATTCCTGCTGAAAAGTTTTGAAACGGTTTTGATCAAAGATATCTATGAGCAGCTGGATCCTCTGGAGGATATCTATGATTTAATTCAAAAATCCATCGTTGAGGAGCCGCCTCTTTTGGTAAAGGAAGGCGGTATTATTAAGACGGGCTATAATGAAGATGTGGACCGCTTAAGAAAAGCAAAAACCGAAGGAAAAACATGGCTGATGGAGCTGGAGGAGAAGGAACGGGAAGCAACCGGAATTAAGAACCTGCGGATCAAATACAACCGTGTATTTGGATATTATCTGGAGGTTACGAATTCCTACAAGGATCTTGTGCCGGATACCTGGACGCGCAAGCAGACCCTTGCCAACGCTGAGCGTTATTCCACACCGAAGCTTAAAGAATTGGAGGATATTATCCTGGGTGCGGAGGACCGGTTATTCTCGCTGGAATATGATCTTTTCTGTGAAATCCGGGATCAGATCGCCTTGGAGGTAAAACGGATTCAACAGACGGCCAAAGCGATTGCAAGGCTGGATGTATTTACTTCTCTTGCCCTGGTTGCCGAACAGAATAACTATGTGGAACCGAAAATCAATACCAGCGGTTCCATAAGTATTAAAAACGGCAGACATCCGGTGGTGGAAAAAATGATGACAAACGATATGTTTGTCGCTAACGATACCCTTTTGGACAACAAGGAAAACCGCGTCTCCATTATCACCGGTCCCAATATGGCCGGCAAATCCACGTATATGCGGCAGACCGCATTAATTGTCCTGATGGCGCAGATCGGCAGCTTTGTACCGGCAGACAGCGCCGATATCGGTATTGTGGACCGTATCTTTACGAGAGTGGGTGCATCCGATGATCTGGCCAGCGGGCAGAGTACCTTCATGGTAGAGATGACGGAGGTTGCCAATATTCTTCGCAATGCTACGAAGAACAGTCTTTTGATCTTGGATGAGATTGGCAGAGGGACCAGTACCTTTGACGGACTCAGTATCGCCTGGGCGGTGGTAGAGCATATCAGCAATACCTCCATACTCGGAGCCAAGACTTTATTTGCAACGCATTATCATGAATTAACGGAGCTGGAAGGGCGGCTCGAAGGCATCAACAACTATTGTATCGCGGTAAAAGAGCAGGGGGATGACATCGTATTTTTACGTAAGATCGTAAAGGGCGGAGCGGATAAAAGCTATGGTATTCAGGTAGCGAAGCTGGCCGGCGTTCCAAGCAGTGTATTAAAACGTGCATCCGAAATCGTTGCGGAATTGTCCGGCAATGATCTGGTTATGAAAGCCAAGAATCTCAGTATTCCGGACGAAGAGGAGTATCAGCAGGAGGTACTGCCCCTGGAACCCGCCGTACACAGCGGCACGGAAAAACACTCTTCTAAGAAAAGCGGCAGGCAGCGGGATATGGATCAGCTCTCCCTCTTCTCCGTCTGCGGTAATGAAGATATTATTTCGGATCTGAGAGAATTGGACCTGACCAGAATGACACCAATTGATGCGCTTAATAAGCTTTATCAGCTGCAAACGAAAATAAAAGAACGAATTTAGGGGGAAATCCATGTCTTCCATTCAGATATTAGATGAAGCAACCATTAATCAAATAGCGGCAGGAGAGGTAGTCGAGCGTCCGAAGGCGGTTGTAAAGGAACTTGTTGAGAATGCCATAGATGCCGGCTCTACAGCGGTGACCGTAGAAATCAAGGAGGGCGGACTAAGCTTAATCCGGGTTACCGACAATGGTGCAGGAATTGAGAAAGAGGACATTCCAAGTGCCTTTCTTCGTCATGCAACCAGCAAAATCCGTACTGCGCAGGATCTGCTTACGGTAACAAGCCTCGGGTTTCGCGGCGAAGCTTTATCCAGTATTGCAGCGGTTGCGCAGGTAGAGCTGATCACGAAGACACAGCGTTCTCTTAACGGCTATCGCTATATTATGGAGGGCGGCGTAGAAAAATCACTCGAAGAGATCGGATGTCCGGACGGAACCACCATTCTGGTCCGCAATATATTCTATAATACACCGGCAAGAAGAAAGTTTTTAAAATCGCCGGTGACGGAAGCCGGCTACATTAGTGATTTGATGGAACGGCTCATGGTTTCCCATCCCGATGTTTCCTTTAAATATATTATAAATAATCAAGTTAAGCAGCAATCTTCCGGCAATAATAATACCAGAGATATCCTTTACCATGTATACGGCAGGGATATTACCAGGGAATTGTTACCGGTTCACTATGAAACAGAGGATGTTAAAATAAGCGGATATATCGGTAAGCCGGTTATAAACCGCGGAAATCGTAATTTCGAAAACTATTTTATCAATGGAAGGTTTATCAAAAATCCGGTTATTACAAGAGCGATCGAAGATGCTTATAAGTCCTATCTGATGCAGCATAAGTACCCTTTCACCTCACTGTATTTTGACATCAGTCCCTCCTTGATTGATGTCAATGTGCATCCGCAGAAGATGGAAATTCGTTTAAAAAACAGCGAGGAGATGTATCCTATAATCCATCATGCGATTCGGGATACACTGGCAGGGAAGGAAATGATTCCGAAGGTAACATTAACGGAGGATGCCAAAGCAAAAACCGGAAGCGATCAGCCGCCGAAGGAGAAGATTCTTCCGGAACCTTTTGAAAAAAACCGCAGAATGCAGATGGAAGAGCTGCAGCAAAAGACGCAGAACATCCCGTTATTTCAGGTTAAGAAGGAATACCAGAACCCAAATCATGAGAAGAAGGGCGATTTGTATAGAGCAGATATCGTAGACGCCGGGAAGCAGAACGTAAAGGAAGAATCCGGTTCGTATTCCGGTAATTCGGAGTCGGAGCAATCGAATATACGGTTGCATTCGAATGCAGATGCGCACATGCAGACAGAGAAAATTTCTATTCACAATATGGATGCTGCCATGCAGGCAACGGATGGTTCTATTCCTCCTACAGAGAAGCAGTACGGAATGGATAAGAATATTCCGGATCCGGTTCCGGCCGAGACAGCAGAGCAGCTTCAATTATTCGAGGATGGCGCAGCAGCAGATGCCGCACCGTTTCTTTCCAGGGAAGCCTTTGACGAGCATCGGATTATCGGACAGGTATTTTCAACTTTTTGGCTGGTTGAGTATAAGAAGGAGCTTTTTATTATTGACCAGCATGCCGCTCATGAGAAGGTGCTGTATGAACGAATTATGGCCGCAGCTAAGGAAAAGACCTATACTTCCCAGATGTTAATGCCCCCGATTGTATTATCGCTTACCCTGATGGAGCAGGAGGTTCTGAAAAAGCATAAGGAGCAATTAAACCAAATTGGGTATGAGTTTGAGCCCTTCGGCGGCAATGAGGTATCCGTTCGTGCCGTACCGGCCAATCTATACGGCTTATCCGAGAAGGAGCTGTTATTAGAATTTATCGATGAATTAACGGATGACTTGGGAAGTAATACGCTTGGTGCCGAATCTGTTATGGAAAGAATAGCTTCCCTTTCTTGTAAGGCTGCGGTAAAGGCAAATCATGTCTTCTCCTTTGAGGAAGCATCCGCGTTAATACAGGAGCTTTTGACCTTGGAAGATCCTTATCATTGCCCTCACGGTCGTCCCGTCATCATATCCATGAGCCGGTATGAGTTAGAGAAAAAATTTAAACGTATCGTATAGATAGATGCTTCACAGAAGCTTCCTCAGAAAGCATGGGCGTTAGTGTGCCTGCGGCCAAAGTTTGCAGGCTTTGAAGAAAGGCATGATTATTATGGCGAATAATCCATTGATCATTCTTACCGGACCGACCTCGGTAGGAAAAACAGCATTATCCATTCAGCTTGCAAAAACGGTGGATGGTGAAATTATATCGGCCGATTCTATGCAGGTATATCGATATATGGATATCGGAACGGCAAAAATTACCCCGGAAGAAATGCAGGGAATACCGCATTATCTGATTGATGCATTGACTCCCGATGAAGAATTTAATGTCGTTAAATTTCAGCAATACGCCAAAAAATATATAGAAGATATTCAAAGCAGAGGGAAGATTCCAATTCTTGTCGGCGGAACCGGCTTTTATATTCAAGCAGTACTTTATGATATTGATTTTACGGAAAATGATATCAATCCATCCTATCGGCAGGAGTTAGAACAGACAGTAAAGGAGAAGGGAGCGGAGTACCTTCATGCACTTCTTAAGCAGGTGGATCCCAAAAGCGCCGAAAAGGTCCATCCCAATAACATAAAACGGGTGATCCGTGCATTGGAATATCATAAACTGACCGGAGAGAAGATCTCCGACCATAATACGGAGCAGAGGAAGAAAAACTCCCCTTATCAATACTGCTACTTTGTACTAAATAAAAACCGCGCCAAGTTATACGAAGGAATTAATCTGCGGGTAGACCAAATGATGCAGAACGGCCTTCTGGAAGAGGTGAAAGACTTAGCCGAACGTGGGTATACTAAGGATATGGTATCTATGCAGGGATTGGGCTATAAAGAGTTGTTAGCCTTTCTGGAAGGGGAGGGTACCCTGGAGAATGCCGTTGATTTAATTAAAAAAGAGACCCGTCATTATGCCAAGCGTCAGATAACCTGGTTTAAAAGGGAAAACGAGATCATCTGGATCAACAAGGATGATTTTAGGAATGATATGGAAATCTTATCCCATATGTTGAAATTTTTGAAAGAGAAGAATATAGTATAAATAACAAACTAAATATTTAAGACATAACAATATTATGTTAACCAGGAGGATCATTGTGCTTACCAAAGAGTTAAACAGCGTCTATAGAACGCTGGGAATAGACAAGAAAATATTGGATTATTCTCAGGAGATAGAAAATAATTTAAAGGAACGTTTCGCGAAAATCGATCGCATCGCAGAATTTAATCAGCTGAAGGTTTTAAAAGCAATGCAGGACAATCGTTTGAGTGATATTCATTTTGCGGCGACAACAGGGTATGGGTATAATGATATCGGCAGAGATACCTTGGAAAAGGTATATGCCGATATTTTTCACGCAGAGGATGCCCTTGTACGTCCGCAATTAATGAGCGGCACCCATGCCTTGACCGTAGCCCTGGCGGGAAATCTGCGGCCCGGGGATGAGCTATTGTCACCGGTCGGCAAACCATACGATACCTTAGAGGGTGTGATCGGAATCACCGAATCCCGCGGTTCTCTGGCAGAGTACGGAATTACTTACTCCCAGGTGGATCTGCTTCCGGATGGAGGCTTTGATTGGGAGGGCATTAAGGCTGCGGTTACCCCGAAGACAAAAATGGCAACCATACAACGCTCCAAGGGCTATGCCGACCGGCCTACCTTATCCGTAGAGCAGATCGGTGAATTGATCCGGTTTTTAAAAGAACAAAAACCGGACATCATCTGTATGGTGGATAACTGCTATGGAGAGTTCGTAGAATTGATGGAACCCACTGATGTGGGCGCCGATCTCTGCGTAGGCTCTCTGATTAAGAACCCCGGCGGCGGGCTGGCACCTACCGGAGGATATATTGTCGGCCGTAAAGAATATATTGAAAATGCGGCATACCGCTTAAGTTCTCCCGGCCTTGGCAAGGAAATCGGAGCAACTCTTGGACTGAATGCTCCCCTGTTCCAGGGGCTGTTCCTGTCCCCGACCGTTGTAGCGAGCGCTGTAAAAGGAGCAATCTATGCTGCTAATTTATATGAAAAGCTTGGTTATCCGGTCCTGCCAAACGGAACGGAGGAGCGCTATGATATCATCCAGGCGGTTACCTTAAAATCCGCGGAAGCGGTTATTGCTTTCTGCGAAGGAATCCAGGCAGCTGCCCCGGTGGACAGCTATGTAACTCCGGAACCATGGGCAATGCCCGGCTATACCTGCGATGTTATCATGGCCGCCGGTGCTTTCGTGCAAGGCTCCTCCATTGAACTTTCCGCAGACGCACCCATTAAGCCTCCCTATAACGTATTCTTCCAGGGCGGTTTAACCTGGCCCCATGCAAAATTCGGTGTACTGATGTCCCTGCAGAAAATATATCAGAAAGGCCTGATTCAATTATAAAGAAATACCTAATGCTTTTGAATTATAGGTCCTGCATTGTCATTTGAAGCAGGGAATCAGAATTTAACGTATACAAAGTTTCGTACTTGTGATAAAATGTTTAAAGGATTTCCACATAATAAGCCGGATATTCCGGAAGGAGGCATAGCAATATGGCTAGAACATATGGCAAAAACAATTGGGCTCTGTTTTTATTAATTCTTACCGGGCTCGTTGCCGGCAGTTTTCTTGGACAACTGGCAAAGGATGTTTCATTTTTATCCTGGTTGAATTTTGGTATTGATTTTGCCATTGGCGATACCAAATCCGGAAATATCATTTCCCTGGATCTTGGAGTCCTCGTAATTCAATTTGGTATTCGGTTAAAGATAACAATAGCAAGTGTGATTGGTGCTTTATGCGCCATCCTTATTTATAAAAAAATATAAGAGTGAAGAATTCAAAAAACATGATCCGACTGATTTCTTGGAGAGGGAAAGCAAGGAGGATATCATGAATCAAACTTACTTAACAGTGAAGGACCTTCCTGTGTCCGAACGACCTTATGAAAAATGTGAGAAGTACGGTGCCGGTGCTTTATCCGATGCTGAGCTGCTCGCTGTCATTCTAAGAACAGGAACCAAGAAGCTGCGGGCGATTGATCTGGCCGTGGATGTTCTTAATTATTCCCCATCCCATCCGGGTCTCAAAGGACTGAACTACCTGACACTCAAAGAACTTACCAGAATCAAAGGGATCGGCCGGGTGAAAGCAATTGAACTTCTATGCCTGACAGAACTTACAAAACGGATGGCAAAAGAGATTCATAAGGACAGTCTGAAACTAGTAACACCGCAAAGTGTTGCCAACTATTACATGCAGGATATGCGTCATCTCACCAGAGAACAGGTTAAGCTCTTAATGATGGATTCCAAAAACAAGATTATTAAGGATATTACGATTTCTGCCGGAACGGTGAATACTTCCCTTATGCCAATTCGGGAAATATTTGTGCAGGCTTTTAAGTATGAAGCAGTGAATATTATTGTGCTTCATAACCATCCAAGCGGTGACCCTGCACCCAGCTCGGAAGACATCCGCGTCACGAAAAGACTGGCAGATGCCGGCAAATTAATTGGAATCACACTTATGGATCATATTATTATTGGCGATAATAGATATATCAGTTTGAAGGAACATGGATATTTTTAGCTGACAAGCGACTACTTAGGTAAAGGTATAGGAGGTAACTAGAATATGGCTCTTAAAGCATTCGGTATAGATTTTGGTACAAGTACAATAAAAATATATAAAAAAGGTCACGGCATTGCATTAAACGAACGAAACATTATCGCCATCGCAGATCGTAAAAATGTCGTTGCTATCGGTGATGAAGCTTATGATATGTATGAAAAGGCACCGGCAAATATTTCTGTGACTTATCCGGTTCGAAACGGTGTAATTGCGGATGTGGCAAATATGCTTACTCTGATGAATCAGTTTATGCAGCGCGTCAACGGCAGCAAACGTCTTGGAGCAGCCGATTATATCTTAGCTGTGCCGACCGACATAACAGAAGTAGAACGCCGCTCTTTTTATGAATTGATTATGAATTCCAACCTAAAGGTCGGCCATATTAAGATCGTTGAAAAACCGGTCGCAGATGCCGTTGGAGCAGGTCTGGATGTCATGACGGCAAAGGGTGTCATGGTGGTGGATATTGGTGCTGACACAACGGAGATCTCCATTCTTTCCCTGGGCGGTATTGTATTAAGCAAATTGATTCCGGTCGGCGGTAATAAGCTGGATGAAGCGATCAAGAACACGGTAAAGAGAAAATACAATCTATACATCGGAGATAAGACGGCGGAAGGGATTAAGAAAAAGCTTGCCTGTGCCGTTCCCCAGGTGGAGGGATCGGTAAAGGTATACGGACGTGATATGGTAACTGGCCTGCCAAAGGAGATGGAGGTCACTTCCGATACGGTGTATGAATCCATTCAGGAATATCTCTATGCGATCATTGATTCTATCAAGATTATTCTGGAGCGTACACCGCCTGAGATCTCTTCCGATATCATTGACAGCGGAATTTATGTTACCGGCGGCTCTGCTAAGATTTTTTCCCTGGATGAGCTTATCCACCAGGAAACAGAATTAAAGGTCAATATTTGTCCGGATTCTGCCAGTACGGTGGTAAATGGTCTGGGTGGCATTATTGAAGACCATAAGCTTTCTGCCCTGGCGGATTCCTTGCGGCCGAAAACATTTGTTTAATTAGATGGCAGGAAAGGTATAGTAACTATTATGAGACGAAGGACAAAATTTCACATAAATCCAAAACATGTTCTTATAGCAGGTGTAATTCTCTGCGTTGGTTTTCTGGGAATTTCATTTCGCTTTGGTGAGCAGCTGGCACCGGTTCGATCGGCGGTAGGAGCCGTATTTACGCCAATGCAGAAGGGAATCAATATTGTCGGTACCTTTCTTTCTGATAAACTGGATAATTTTAGAGATATTAATGATTTATTAGATGAAAATAAAGATTTAAAGGATCAGATCAATGTCCTTACCTATGAAAATAAGATGCTTCTGCAGGACAAATACGAGCTGGACAGGCTGCGTGATTTATATGTGCTGGATCAGAAATATCAGGATTATCCGAAGGTGGCTGCCAGAGTTATTGCGAAGCCCGGCAATTGGTATAGTGTATTTACCATTGATAAAGGGACAAAGGACGGCCTGGCAAAGGACATGAATGTTTTGGCGGGGAACGGCCTTGTAGGTATCATCACGGAATGCTATTATAATTATTCCATTGTCCGTTCCATTGTTGATGATAAAAGTTATGTCAGCGCTATGTTTTTAAAAACCGCAGACACCTGTTTTGTTCAAGGAGATCTGCAGTTGATGGATCAGGGTAAGATTCGCGTGATATCCATCAGTAAAGATGCGGAGATAGAAGATGGGCATGAAGTGGTTACCTCCAATATCAGTCCGAACTTTCTGGAGGGAATCCTGATCGGATATGTCAGTGATATTGAACTGGATGCCAGTAACATGACAAAAACGGCATATCTGACTCCGGCAGTTGATTTTGAACATCTGGAGGAAGTGCTGATTATTACAGAATTAAAGGAACCACAGATGAAAGAACCCCCGAAAGAATCCGACTCAGGAGCAGAAACACCAAATACGGAAACACCAGCTACAGAAACACCGGCTACGGAAACGGATAGTGGAGCAGCTGCCGATGCGGAATCCGGGACTGACACGGAAACAGGAACGAATATTGAATAGGGAAAAGCAGGTAACAATTTGAAACGATTTTTAATTTATTTATCCGAAATATTAATATTGTTTGTAATTCAGACTTCCACCTTCCACTACTTTGGTCTGGCGGATATTATGCCGAATTTACTTCTGATCCTGGTGGTATCCTCCGCCTACATGCGGGGAAGATTGACCGGACTGGGAATCGGTTTTTTTACCGGACTTTTGATGGATATTGTATATGGTGAATTAATTGGATTATATGCGTTTATTTATATGATAATTGGTTATTTCACCGGATATGCGAATAAAATATACTCGGACGATGATTATACCCTTCCTATTGTGTTTGCCGCTGTCGGTGACTTTGTCTTCGGTCTTTACAATTATATTTTTGATTTTTTACTTCGAGGACGTTTGAATCTGCTGTTTTATTTCAGAAGAATCATTTTACCGGAAATGATATATACCATTGCAGTCTCCATTTTCCTATATAAATTGCTGCATATGATTAATCATCATTTAGAACGTAAAATCAATGAGGAGGAATAGGTTTGTTTGATGTAATCCTTGACTATATTAAAAAAATACTGAAATCAAGACTTTTTCCTATCACTCTTATTTTTGCGGCTCTATTATTCGTGCTGGTATATCGTCTGTTCCAGCTTCAGATCGTAGAGGGACCGGTGATCGCGGAGGAAACCGTTTTAAAGACGACGAAAACCCGTGAAATTAAAAGTACCCGGGGAAATATTTATGACCGAAACGGGAAGCTCCTTGCATCCAACGTTCTTTCCTATTCTGTTATGATGGAGGACAACTCGGCCATTACATCAAACGAACAGAGAAATGCCATCATATATGATTTAATCAATATCATTGAAAAAAACGGCGATACGTTAGATAATAAATTTTACATCACTCAAAATGAAGCAGGAGAATTTGAATTTACCGTGAAAGGAGCGGCTTTAACCCGCTTTTTAAAGAACGCTTATGCTTACTTAGACAAAAAGGAGCTACAGGAAAAGCTGGAAACTGCAACCGCAGAAGAGGTATATGAATTTCTTCGAAAAGGAACCGGTGACAATTATACTCATATGTTTGATATTTCAGATGAATATACCGTAGAAGAAACTTTAAAGATTATGGGAATTCGTTATGCTTTATTCTGCAACTATCCAAAACATATGCAGATTACGGTTGCTTCCAATGTAAATGAGAATACGGTAGCCGAGGTGATGGAGGAAAGTGCGAATCTTCCCGGTGTAGAGATCCAGAAGCAGACAAGAAGATATTATAATGACAGCTTATATTATGCCCATATCCTTGGCTATACCGGTCTTATCAGTGCGGAGGAGCTGGAGGAATATGACGACGGAACCGAATATTATAATTCTACCGATGTGATCGGTAAATCCGGACTGGAAAAGGAATATGAGAGCTATCTTTCCGGAAAAAAAGGAAGCGAGATTGTCACCGTCGGTACCTCCGGCAAAGTAATCGGTGTCGTGGACCGTGTTGATCCGGTTGCCGGAAACGATGTATATTTAACCATTGACAGTGAATTGCAAAAGGACATTTACCATATTGTTGAGAAAAAGATTACAAGCATCCTTCTGGATAAAATCCGCCCGGATATGAATTACGGCACCAAGGGCGAAAGTGCCAATAATATTCTTACGCCGATTTATGAGGTGTATTTTGCATTAATCAATAACAATATCATTGATATTACACAGTTTGATGATCGGGACGCTTCACCGCTGGAAAAACAGGTATATGCAAAATATGAAGCCGCTCTTTCCAATGTGTTTGGGCAGCTGGATACCCTATTAGCTTACGATAATACCATACCAAATAATAAAACCGGTGATATGGAGGATTATCTGGATTATTTCTATGAAGTTATGAAGGAGCAAAATCTTCTTTATGTAAGCGATATTCCAAAGGATGATTCGGTTTACCAGGATTATGTAAATAATAAAATTGGTCTCAATAAGTTCCTTATCCATGCTATTTCAGAGAACTGGGTCGATTTATCTCCGCTGGATATCGGTGATCGTTATTATAATGCAAAAGAGCTTTATAACATGCTGATTTCCTATGTAAAAAATATTCTGAAAAAGGATGGCACATTTAATAAAAAAATATACCGTAATTTAGTGTTTTCATATAAATTATCAGGAACTGAAATTTGCCTTTTATTATTCGACCAAGGTGTGTTAGAATATAATCAGGAGGATATTAATCGGCTAAATAACGGTAGTGTATCCGCTTATCAGTTTATACGCAATAAGCTGACCAGTTTGGAAATAACTCCGGCGATGCTGGCTTTGGAGCCTTACAGCGGTTCGGTTGTTGTTACCGATGTCAATTCCGGTGATGTCCTGGCAATGGTGACCTACCCAAGCTATGATAATAATAAGATGGCGAATAAAGTAGATGCTAAATATTTTAACCAGCTTCGGCTCGATGAGACAAAACCTTTACTAAACCGTCCGGTTCAGCAAAAGGTTGCACCGGGTTCCACCTTTAAGATGGTTACCTCTACTGCAATTTTGGAGGAGGGCGCCGTAACGCCATATGAGAAGATCCGTGACCAGGGAATATTTACCAAGACAAATCCTCCCGCCAAATGCCATATCTATCCCGGTTCCCATGGCATGGTCAATATCGTGAATGCTTTGAGGGTCTCCTGTAACTATTATTTTTATGAAGCTGCCTATCGATTAAGCACTGACAGCAGCGGCACTTTTAATGAGCAGTTAGGTCTGGATAAACTTGCCAAATACGCAACCATGTATGGACTTAATAAGCCTTCCGGTGTAGAATTACCGGAATATGAACCGCAGATTTCAAACGATGATCCCATTCGTTCTGCAATCGGACAAGGCAAACATGTATATACCGCAGCACAATTATCCAAGTATATTACAACGATTGCAAACCGGGGCACTTCCTATGACCTTACGTTATTAGAGAAGATCGTTGATAAAGACGGGAAAGTTGTCGTTGATAATAAAGCAAAAGTAGATCAGGAGTTATCAAGCATAAAAGATAGCACCTGGGACAGTATCCAGCAGGGAATATATTCGGTTGCCAATGTTCCCGGAGGATCGGTGTACGGTTTGTACCATAACTTAGGAGTTACGGTAGCCGGTAAGACAGGAACCTCTCAGATCAGTAAGGTTGTTCCGAACAATGCATTGTTTCTTTCCTATGCGCCGTTCGAGAAGCCGGAGATTTCGGTCGCGACCATCATTCCAAATGGACATACCTCTGGAAATGCTGCCGAGCTGACCAGAGATATCTATAAATTGTATTTTAATCTGGAGGACCATGACAAATTGGTGGACAGTAATGTCACGTTACCGGAAAATAGATCCAAGGCTTTTTCGGATTAAATACGGATAAAACCGGGTAATAATGGTAAAAGCAGCTATTCTTCGGGATTTATGCCCAGAAAATATGAAACCTGCAGCCCAAAGTTTGCAGGTAGTCAAAGGTATGGTAATTATAATGAACACAACAAACAACGCTGTAATAATCAAAGGGAATAAATACGGAATTGTTGTCGTATTAAGTTCCGATGTAAAATTTGATACACTTAAGGAACTGGTTGCCGAGAAATTCAAAGAATCCAGTAAATTCTTTGAAAATGCAAACATGGCAATCAGCTTCGAAGGCAGAGATTTAACGAATGAGGAACAGAGAGAAATTCTGGATATTATTCAAGAGAATACGGACATGCATATTGTATGTATCATTGATAATGATGCCGAAAGGGAAGAACTCTTTCGTAAGACCTTAGAGCAACGACTCATGGAGCTAGCGAATAACACCGGGCAGTTTTATAAAGGCATCCTGCGTTCCGGTGCCTCCCTGGAGTTTGAAACCAGTGTGGTTATCATTGGTGATGTTAATCATGGCGCAAGAGTGGTATCTAAGGGGAACATCATTGTTCTGGGCGCCTTAAAGGGGAATGCATTTGCCGGGGCAACCGGTAATACGAATTCTTTCGTCGTGGCTCTTGACATGAGACCGATGCAGATTCGAATCGCGGATACGATTGCAAGGTCTCCGGACAAGCCGGTGAAAGAGGAAAGTAAAGAAGCAAAAATTGCTTTTTTAGAGGATGGCAATATTTATATTGAGCCGCTGACCAAGAGTGTCCTTCAGGATATAAGCTTATAAGCGGAACTTTGATATTTTCTTATAAATATTAGATACAGAAGAGAAATCTTCCGGCTACCTGTGGGAAGAAAAGGTATCTTCGAATAAGCAGGAGGTGAATCCCTCTTAAATAGGAGGAACTTTAAAATGGGTGAAGTTATTGTAGTAACATCTGGAAAAGGCGGCGTCGGAAAAACAACGAGTACTGCCAATATCGGAACAGGCTTAGCAATGTTAGACAAGAAAGTGGTTTTAATTGATACAGATATCGGTTTACGTAATTTAGACGTTGTTATGGGATTAGAGAATCGGATCGTCTACAATCTGGTTGATGTTATTGAAGGAAATTGCAGAATTCGAAATGCCTTAATTAAGGATAAGCGTTATCCAAACCTATATCTTTTGCCATCCGCGCAGACAAGAGATAAGACCTCAGTAAGTCCGGAGCAGATGAAAAAGCTCTCCGATGAGCTGAAGGAGGAATTTGATTACATACTGATGGACTGCCCCGCAGGAATTGAGCAAGGCTTTAAGAACGCCATTGCAGGTGCGGACAGGGCATTAGTAGTTACCACTCCCGAGGTTTCCGCAGTAAGAGATGCGGACCGCATTATTGGTTTATTAGAAGCCAATGAAATGAAGCAAACCCACCTCATCGTTAACCGTCTCCGCATGGATATGGTGAAGCGGGGAGATATGATGTCCAGCGAAGATGTATGTGAGATTCTTGCGGTTGATCTGATCGGGGTCGTACCGGATGATGAAAACATCGTCATTTCCACAAACCAGGGAGAGCCGCTCGTAGGTTCCGATACCATGGCTGGACACGCCTTTATGAATATCTGCAGGAGAATCATTGGAGAAGATGTTCCTTTACTAGATCTTACGGAAAAGAGCAGCATCTTCAGTAAGCTGTTTGGTAAGTACAGGAAGAATTAGGGGGGTGGCATAATGGGTTTTGCAGATTTTTTTAAAAAAAGAGGGACCGGTAGTATTGCGAAGGACCGTCTGAAGCTTGTTTTAGTTTCCGACCGTGCCGGATGCTCACCGGAGATTATGGAGCAAATAAAAAATGATATCATTTCGGTGATATCAAAGTATATCGAAATCGACCAAGAAGGACTGGATATTAAAATAACGCAGACCGAATCCGAGACACACAATGGCTATGTGCCTGCGTTATTTGCCAATATTCCGATAAAGGACTTAAAGAGCCCGAAGAAGTAAGGATGAATACCGAATGTTCAATATATTCAATTTGAAACAGTATGATTTTAAACGATATAATTTTTCATTGCTTGCTGTGGTTACCCTGTTGGTAATCATTGGATCCTTTCTGATCAAACAGGTGCAGAGACCGGAGGAAAATTTATTTCAAAAGCAACTGGTTGGTTTGGTAATGGGGTTATGTGTTGCTGCAGTCGTTTCATTGATTGATTATCACTTTATATGCAAATTTTATATTATTTTATATTTTTTCAATCTATTTTTACTAATTATGGTTAAACTATTTGGTAAGAACATAAACTATGCAACAAGATGGCTGCAGATCGGCTCCATTCAGTTTCAACCGTCGGAGCTTAGTAAGATAATCCTGATTCTGTTCCTGGCAAAACTGTTTACGATATTTGAACATAGGATTAACAGCTTTTTCCTTATTGCCTTAGCGGTAATAACCACTGCAATACCTACTGTTTTAATTCTTACACAGACGGATTTATCCACAAGTATGGTAATTATGTTTACCTTTGTTATGATGATATTCGCTGCCGGACTCAGTTGGAAAATAATACTTCCGGTTTTGGTGATCGGGATTCCCGGTATTGCTACTCTGTTTTGGTATGTCCAGCAGGATTATCAGGTATTGCTGACACATACACAGCAGGAGCGTGTACTTTCGATCCTGCATCCGGAGTTATATCCGGAGGTCATGTATCAACAGGAAAACTCCATACAGGCCATCGGTTCCGGTCAATTATACGGCAAACTATTCAGCCCTGCCGGGGTACGTGGTTATGATTACGTACCGGTATCAGAAAGTGATTTTATCTTCTCTGTAGCAGGGGAGGAACTTGGTTTTATTGGCTGCTGCTTTATTATCCTGCTTTTTGCTATCCTGATTTATAAATGTTTAATTGCGGGGAAAAAAGCTCCCGACCATATGGGTATGCTGATCGGTGTCGGAATTTCGTCTATGTTTATGTTTCAGGTATTTGCCAATATCGGTGTTGCCACACAAATATTACCGAACACAGGAATTCCGCTTCCATTTTTAAGTTCCGGTTTAAGTGGACTTATAAGCTATATGATTTCCATCGGAATAATTTTAAATATAAGTATACAAAGCAAATCAAATCGACATAACCTGTAAGGGAATGTTCGATAATTCTATTGTATTAATAAGCAAGTGAATTAATATTCGTTCATTTGATATAAATAAAAAATAACAGGGGGTTGAAAATATGAATATTGGAATGATCGCCCATGATGCTAAGAAAAAATTAATGCAGAATTTCTGCATTGCATATCGTGGAATTTTGAGTAAGAATACTCTATACGCTACCGGAACGACCGGGCGCTTAATTGAAGAGGTAACGAATTTAACGGTTCATAAATATCTGGCCGGCCACCTTGGTGGAGAACAGCAGCTTGGATCCCAGATCGAGCATAATCAGATTGATATGGTCATCTTTTTACGGGATCCGCTGACCAAGAAATCCCATGAACCGGATGTCAATAATATTTTTCAGCTATGTGATAAGCATAATATACCTCTCGCTACCAATTTAGCAACGGCAGAGCTGTTAATTAAGGCTTTGGACCGCGGCGACTTAGATTGGAGAGAATTATATAAGGTTTGATCCCGTTCAATATCATAGGGAAAGGAGCCTTGATGCGAATGACAAAAAAATTAATAATTCTCCTTACGTTTGCATGCTTTTCTTTGGTTGGATGTCAGAATACTTCCGGAGAATTGCTTGCTTATGAAGAAATGAAAGCTTCCGCTGGTTCTGTTTTTGATAACCAGTTTACGGAGGCTGATTTCTTTGCTGAGAATCTGGCCATTATCACGGAGGAAGACAATCACGGAGAGGATCCCATTTTAACATCCAAAGCGAATTTGCTCGTTAATATCACAGATAATGAAGTGATCTATGCGGATCATGTTTATGATCGGCTTTACCCTGCCAGTCTGACGAAGCTGATGACTGCTCTGATTGCTTTACAAAACGGTGAATTAACGGATACGGTAACCATAAGCTATAATGCATCCCATATAGCGGAAAGCGGAGCAAAGCTCTGCGGATTTCACGAGGGGGATACGATTTCCCTGGAGTCCTTACTTTATGCTCTTCTGATTTATTCCGGAAATGATGCCGGTACCGCGATTGCCGAACATGTTGGCAAGAGTGAAGAAAACTTCGTTAAGATGATGAATGAAGAAGCGAAAAAATTAGGTGCGGTGCATTCTAATTTTGTTAACGCACACGGACTTCATAATGACAATCACTACACAACGGCTTACGATCTCTATCTGATCTTCCATCAGTTAATTCAGTATGACACCTTTCTCTCAATCATAAATACTCCAAGTTACAAGGCTGTTTATAAGGACATAGAAGGAAATGAAAAGCAAATGACCTTCCAGACTACGAATCAATTTCTAAACGGTAAGGCGGATCCAGTTCCAGGGATCGAGATTATCGGAGGAAAAACCGGAACAACTCATAAAGCGGGAAATTGCTTAATATTATTGTGCCAGGACAGCAAGCATAAGGAATATATCTCCTTAATCCTAAACTCACCCGATAGCGATCAGTTATATTCCCAGATGTCACATATGTTATCCTCCTTAACCGAATAATTCCTTATACCGACAGGAAAAACCTATAATTTTAAATTATTAACTTTCTGAATGAAATGTCCGTTGGAAAGTTAATAATATTAACAGGGAATGGAATTTAAGAGTTGTCTTTGCAATATAATTGTACTATAATTAAGTTACACAGATACACAAGTTCTATACAAATGTTCTATACAAATATTACAAAATAATATTGGCATGGCAAATTTAACGTTGCGCCCATCATAAGGAGGAGATTACAATGATACAGATTATTTCTGGTGAAAAAGGTAAGGGTAAGACCAAAATCCTTATCGAGAAAGCAAACACCGAAGCAAGAGCTGCACATGGAAACATTGTTTATCTTGACAAAAGCAACAAGCATATGTACGAACTAAGCAACAAGATACGATTAATTAATGTAATGGACCATTTCATTGAAAATCATAGTGAGTTTATCGGTTTAATCAGTGGTATCATATCCTGCGATCATGATTTGCAAGCTATATTTCTTGATAGTTTCTTAAAAATTGCCTATATAAATGATAAAAATTTAGAAGAAGTAATGAATAAACTTTCCAAAATCTCGGATCATTGTAAGGTCGATTTTGTAATTAGCTTATCCAGAAATTATGATCAGCTTCCGGAAAGTGTTCAGAAATATGTGACCGTATCCTTGTAATTCTATTGAATTGGAAATTAATCTTTTTAATGCATGAGGCATGGAGGCATGGAGTTTTTTATAGAAGATAAGATGAGATTTTGTAATAAGAGCTAAATTTTCTTGTTAAGAACAAAATAGGAAAGATAATTTGCATCATTCTCTTGTTAAGAACAAAACGGGAAAGATAATTTGCATACCTAGAATGAATTAGAGGGTGTAAGAAAGGTTCTTTTCGAAAGAAAAACCTTTCTGCACCCTCATTTTCGTATTATTCGTCGTCTCTCAATCTGCCGAAGAAGCTTAGAGAATATAATCCAGCGATACCAACCAAAGCATAAATTATTCTTGATACCATTGTCATATCTCCAAAAATCACTCTAATCAAATCAAAACTGAAAAACCCGATTAAGCCCCAATTGATCGCACCGATGGCTACAAGAATCAGTGCGATGTAATCCAAAGTTTTCATTGTATTTCCTCCTTTTATCCTTATAATCACTCTCTACAATAGAAATTGTTAAGAGAATCTGTTTCTTTTCTTATTTTTTCTTCTTCAGCTTTTGATAAATCATCTATGCTGATTTTATTTCGTTTGCAATATGCTTTTATTCCGTCTGAATAAATTTTATGGTTTATGCCTCTCATTTGCTTTCTAAGCTCTGTGTAGTCTCCCGCATCTAAATCATAGCCGTGCTCACCTTCAGCACCGTTTTTATATGCCTGATATGCATCCTCTATGCTTTTGTCAGTCCATTCCGTAACAGCCACATCAATTACTTCTGTAGCTGCAACCATCATTTTTCCTACTGGGTGTTTACTGATTATGGCAGTGGCCAGACCCTTTGTAATGTCTTTTAATGCTTCTTCATAATCATCTTCTGACAAATTTCCCGAGGCCTTGCCGTAGGTGGAAGATATAGTAACTAAATCCCCTGCTGCATCACCTTCCAGCTCCATTTGGTCTAATATTACTTTACCTAATGTAGACGAAAAATTTTCCGCAAATTCTAATTCATCTCCATTTGCTGCTGATATTAGCATGCCTCCCATATAAGGAATTTCCTTAACCAAAGTTTGCATAATTTTTCTCGTGGTTTCCTTGCTTTCCGTCCCAAGTGCATCTGCCACTATATCATTGACGTATCCTTCAAATTTAGCAACAAAATTTAACTCCTGGTCTTCCTTTGCCCATGTGTTGGTTGCCATTCTTTCAGCATAATATTTTAACTGCTCATCAAAGGATAACTTTCCTACAGCATAGGAGCTAAAGTGATAGGTGGTAAACTCTATAGTTTTGTTATCTAAATCTATCTTGTCAGGTTGAAAGTATTCCCAGCTTTCACCGTTATAGTAGGCTGCAAATATATTTTCCTCTTCTTCGGCTATGCTCAATTTATCATCGGGTATTTTAAATGTAACTGTTGCCGGCTGATTGAGCCTGATTGTTTGTTTTTCCTGAACTGTAATCGAAACAGGTTCACCTATGAATTCAAATCCTTCTGCACTATAATTTGATAAAGTACCTAAAATAACTAATTCATTTTCATCAAATGTATTCTGAAGAAGAAATATTTCAACTCCGTCATTTTCGCATTGCCCTATGGCAGCACTGCTGTCATTCTTTACTTCCTGTTCAGCTATTCTTTTATTGTTTTCCTGTGAAACGGTTGGTTCTTCAACCTTGTTTTCTGTCGGCTTAGAACAACCCGCCAACAATAATATTGCCATTAATATTGCTAATTTTATTTTCATGGAATCCTCCTATTTTAATAACGGGCAATTGCACCTGAAGCAATAATCATCATCAATATCGTTTAAACTTCCGCATGCATTGCAAAAAATTATGGTATCATGGGACTTGTCATATTTTTCATATGAATTTAATCCCTTGTGGTGGCGAACTTTGTCCCCTACATTATAGTAATTGTATACTGTATCATCATCTTCAAATAATAATGAGTGCTTTTTACCGCCTGCATCAATAAATATTACTTTGTATTCAATATAATAATGGACATAGTAATCATCATTTGATGAGTTTTGATTTCTATTCTTTTTTTCAGCTGTCTTTTCCGCTACAAACCCATCCCAAGTTGTATCCTTATTTCTTGAAATTAATTGATAAAACGCAATTGCTACAAACATACTTCCAATTCCAATGCCTATAAACAAAGCTTGAGGATTTTCCATTTCATGGCTGGTTTCACCGTAGATGAAAAAACCTATAATAGCAATTAATGCAAGAATACACGAAAATATAGCCGACCATCTGTTTGTGTTCACTACATATTTATTAAATGCAGGGTCATTTATTTTAGTTGAATAACCTATCGTTTATCCCTCCCTTGTATTTGTTAAATTATACTTGATTTTATTATTTTTTAAATCATCTTTTACGGGTGAAATATAAAAAAACCACTCACCTTTTTCGGGTGAGTGGTTTTTAATTCTTATCAGTTATTAATTTTATGAGTTCCGTCTTGCTTTGTATGTTTAATTTTGAATATATATTTCTAATGTGAGTTTTAACCGTATTTTCACTTAAAAATAACTCTTCGGCAATCATCTTATACGTCCTGCCTTTTAGCAAAAGATCAACTATCTGATTTTCTCTTTCTGTAAGCTGATATAAAACCAAATGTTTTTTATCATTATTTTTGTCATTAATTTTTACAGATATGTTGTATGCATGTGTTTTTAACAAATTTGAAAGCTGATTATGTATTATGGGTAAAATAACGAGAACAATAAATACAACAACAAGAGCCAATATGGATGAATTTAATTTGTTGTTGTCAGTGTTATAAATCGTACTTCCTACCATACCTCCAATAAGCACCCCTAATACGTTGCATGATAAACCAATACCCATTAATTTCGAAGGATTATCTGAATAATCCAACATTTCACCAAAAACACTCCACCAAAATAAATCAAAGCTTCCAAATGCGCCCAGTAAAAGAGTGTCAATAACAATATAGCTTATTGCTGAATTGTCCAGAACTAAAAAGGACACAAAACCCAATCCCGTCATAGCAACGGCTACATACATCAAATAAATTCTTTTTGAATTTGAAATGTTTCTAATGATAAATATGGCTGCAATATACGGCAAAGCCCAATACCAGCTCACAATAATTTCAAGATGCTTATAATAAGGATTTATTACCTGATACATAAGTCCTGAACTTATTGTTGTAATAAGAATAAAGATACACAGCAATAACAATGGCTTTATAATGTTTAACCTAATCTCGTCTTTTGCGGCACAGTTCTGAACTTTAGAGTCGGATGGCAATTTTATTGCAGCAAAAAAAGCTGCACACAATAATCCTAAGGAAAGAATCAACCCGGCGTAAGCTGATATATTAACTGCAACAATAGTAATGACAATCATTAATGCGTTAGAAAAAATCAGGCTGTCAGCAGCCATCTTTAACCT
>ENA-UOOK01002470-UOOK01002470.1-fermentation-metagenome-genome-assembly--contig:-NODE-2470-length-22695-cov-47.481140_pt1 | contig 22695 bp, 45 predicted proteins | sample MGYA00245777_ERZ724023 | MGnify/ENA primary metagenome ERZ724023 (study PRJEB28704, sample SAMN03018312) | fermentation metagenome | biome: anthropogenic terrestrial biome; feature: soil...
GGACCCCCGGCATCAGGATTATTTTAGTGAGGTCTCAGACTTCGCCGCACGGCAGCGGGACGCAGTATCCTTAAAAGACTCCCTCACGGATCAGACTGGATTCAGGATCATCAAAGCAGGGAAGCCCCTTAAAACATCCGACTATCCGCCGCCGCCGAGCAGCACCCCACTCTATGATGCCGCCGTCAAAACAGGGCTCGTCACCGCACCAGTAGTCGGCGGCACAGAGAAGATCCAGGCCGCCGGGAGTGAATGGATAGAGAGGCAGCGCGCATCAACCCACCAGGTGATCGACCAGATGTTCCCCGAAGGTGGCATCCCGAAAGCCGTCGCCGGCGGGATGGCAGAGATCGGTACCGGAGGATGGCGCGCCCTTCTAGGAATACAGAGCATGGGATTAGCCGTTCCCGCCGCCGAGTACGCCGCCCGGCACCCTCAAGAGTTTTTCGCAGCCCTCGCCCCCGGAACGGCAAAATACGCCACCGACCTCGCAACTCACGCAACCCAGCACCCCCTACAGTTTGGCGGAGAACTCGCGGCGGGAGCACTCATCTTCCACGGCGCCTCTCGTGCAGCGGCCGTAAGCCCGGTACGTCCCACATTGGGTCGCGCGGGTTTTCCTGCCGAGTCATATGCCTCACTCGGCGTAGAAATATCGCGTGGAAACGTCGTCGGGTTCAGGCCTCTGGTTGGCATCGGCAGAACGGCCGAAGGGCTCAGGTTCACGACCGGCACCCCGAAGGTCGACATCGCCAAGGCTCTGGGCACCGAGCGCTTCACTCCTGCAACCCCCTTTGAGTCAAAAATTGTTCAGAAGACTCTCGGTGGCGTGGAGGGGGAGCGAATCGGTCTCGCCCGAGATATCCGCACCGTGACGCAATCCTCCAGACTGACGCTGAAAGAGGCATCACCTGTCATCCACGAGGTCGTCACGCAACACGGCATCCCAAACCCCAGAGCAGTCTCAAAGACGATCGTGACCGCCCTCCGCGATGACGGCGCCCAGCTCTACGGCAGCGTCGTACAGCGCGGGATCGGGCGGGAAGTCGGAGGTGTCGGGCTCTCCCGGGTCCCGCGTGACTTCGATGTACAGGTGACGAGTACACAGGCATTCCAGCAGAAAATCGTTGCGGATATTAATCGCGCTGCAGGACAGGAAGTTGTCATACCGGAAGGCAAAGCGGGCGTACTCGTCAAACGCACTGGGGAGAAACTTTTCGATCTCCATGATCTCGAAACTGCAGCCGCCGAGCGGCAGTTCACCCCGAAAAGCACATCTGAATACATCGCCTTCGGCATCAAGGGGGAGAAACTCGTAAAGACCCGGGAAGGTATCAACTCAATCACCCTCTCCGAACAGGCGACAAGGAAACTGGAAGGTTCGATGCAACTCCGCCCGTCAATCGAGTCCACTCATGTCAGGGGGTCGGATCTCATCCTATCTGGTCGACTCCTCCCGAAAAAACCCGGGCGTATCAAAGACATCGCCGACTATTACTTTGCAGAGAAACTCGCGATCGACGTCATGCGGAGTAGCCGTAGCCCGGTAAAGGTGATCAGGGCGACGAGTGCCGAGAAAAGTTTGAATCGATTTCTGGAGACATGGGGATCAGATGTTGCCCGGTCGGTCAAAGCGCAATACGCAACGGCGCTTGCCAAAGGAGAGCCGAAGGTTCTGATCGCCGATCCGCGTCGATTGCGAGCACAACCGCAGAACCCCTCTATAACTCAGCTTATATTAGGCTCCGAGATGTCCGTAGTAACAACATCTCACCCTTTGTTTACAAGCCTGCCTCAATCTCTCTCACAAGTTCTCTCACACTCGCCGAAACGTTCCCCGAGTACTCTAACATCTCCGGGCTCCAGGCCATCACCCCTCCTCTCTTCCCGGTCGCCGTCGCCTAGTTTGTGGGTAAGCTCACCACCAAGACCGCGCTCCCCCGTGTCGCCATCCAGGTCGCCAGGATACCCGGTAAGCTCACCACCAAGACCGCGCTCCCCCGTGTCGCCAAGCAGACCGCCAAGCAGACCGCCAAGCAGACCGCCAAGCAGACCGCCAAGCAGACCGCCGAGCCGACCGCCGCCCCTCATCATGTCCCTGACCCCTACCCGGCGCGGCCGCCGCCCCTGGCGCTATGATAAATATCGCCGGCGGGAAGTCATCGCACCGATTGCCACCCCGTGGGAGGTCCTCGGCATCAGACCGCCCGAGAGGGTCGTGAGGGAATCGGCCCGGGTTGCGGCCTCCCGCCCGCAGCTCATCTTCGTCGCCGACCAGCGGCGGCAGCCGGTTGCGGACAGACGCGGGGCGAGGGCGCTGGAGAAGTTGCTCTCCGGGAAACAACGCAAGAAAACATTGTTCTGGTGATCCACAATGGCACGAACATCTATCGGAATGGCCTGGCTGACGGTGATCGTCGTCATCTTCCAGGTCATGCTTGTCTGGGGCATCCTCTACGACGTCGTGACCGGCGTCCTCTACGACCTCGGGGTCGCCTGCGGCTGCGACGTCGGGCTCCTCGACTTCATCGTCGCCGTCTGGACGAACTTCCCGATCCCGTTCATCTTCGGGGTCATCGTCTGGGCGATCGTCGTATCCCTACGCGCCCAGGAGGACGCCTACATATGATCCGCCGCCAACTCCCCCTGCTCCTCGTCGCCCTCCTGCTCCTCTCCTCGCTCGCGCCCCTCGCGTCCGCCGGGGAAGCGTGGACGAAAGAGACCGGCTCGGCGATCACCGCCGTCGCCACCGACGAGCGCGGCGATCTCATCTTCGTCGGCACCGAGAGCGGGATGGTGTACTGCTACAATTCCGCCGGGAGCGTGGTGTGGTCCGAGCAGGTGACGACGCCGAGCGGCAATCGTCCAATCGGGGCGCTTGAAGTTGGTGGGGATCGCCTCAAAATCTCAACGCTTGGTGTTCCCGGTCGGCTAGAAGTTCGGGACGTTTCCACAGGATCAGTATACTGGCGTAACCAAGCCGGGGGTTGGGGTGCTCTGGGAAGGGTTGCGATATCGCAGACGGGAGACGTTAGCGGAGAGATATGGACGGGTCAGGCAGTTGATCTTCGGAACTCAGACGGGAATCGCATCTTCCGCGCAACCGGCACATACACTGATGTCTGCCTCTCCGGAGAGGGGGATTGGGGGTGCACCGCGAGCGGGACCACGCTAAACCTCTATGATATCAACACCCCTGATTGGGATGGGTGGATCGCCTCATATAATGGCTTTGCGTGGGAAAATCGCGCAGCTCACACCATCACCGGCAGCACAGACGGCGCTCTGACGAACTACCCTATTGAGATCACCGTCATCAGGGGGAGCGGCACGAGCACAGGCAGCACCCTCTACGCCCCCGAATGTCGCGCGGATTTCGCCGACATCCGGTTCACTGCCAGTGACGGAAAAACCCAACTCCCATATTATCTCGAATCAGTCAACGGCAACACCGCGAAATTCTATGTAAAAATCCCATCCATCCCGAAAAGCCCCGGAACGACGACGATCTACGTGTATTGGGCCAATCCCGCCGCGACCACCACCACCTCCGACCCGGACGCACGGTGGATATTCTACGACGATTTTGAGGACGGAGTTATCAACCCATCGCTCTGGGCCACATCGATCGTAGGATCCGGCGCCACTGTTCAGGAGACCAATGGGTATCTTGACCTCTATGCCTCGCATCTGGCCTCGACGTATGCAACTCTCTCCGGCCCAACTCTCAGACACGGCCCACATCGGATCATCACAAACATCTCATTCCACGAAGCCCCCAACCAAGAGCGGAACACCCTGCCCTCCCTCGACGGCGCTTGGACCGGAGTGTTCAGCGATGCCTTCGCGGGCGGCCAAAAATTCCATTGGGGGAGTTATACCGAATTCTCCGTCACTCTCGACTCTCCCCACCAACTCGATGCCCGATATACCCCCGGAGGCTCCGCAACATACAGTTACGGTGGAGATTTCAATATCAGTCGAGAAGGGGGGGCGTCTGTCGTCCCCTTGGTCTTCCGTGCAGGGCATTACGACGAGTTCGTCTCGGGACATATGCGAATCTATGATATCGGTGTCACATCCTACAACACCGTTGAGTTCTTCCCCCGCTCCTGGGGCACAGTCCACTCCGTTCTAACCCCCCTCGACACCAAAACCCTTGACGGCACCATCATCGACATCGACGCCCCCGAAACCGGCGACTGGGTGGCAGTCTCCTCCACCACCAAGACCTACATTATCCAGATCACCGACAGCGGCTTCGGCACCGTCTACAGCGCCGACCGCACCGGCACCCCCTACGCCGTCGCCATCGCCAACAACGGCGCAAATCTCATCGAAGGCCGGGGCATCCTCGCCGACATCTTCCGGTTCGATAGCGTGCAGGTCGGCACCTACGCCGCCGGCGGCCCCGTCCAACACGTCGCCATCGCACAGAAAAACGGCCTCTACGCCGCCGCCGGGAGCGACGACGGGAAGTACTATATCTTCAGCAAAGACGAATCCAGCTCCTGGTATCTCCTCCACAGCAGCGACAGCGAAGAGCCCGTTACGGCCATCGCCATGTCCTGGCGCGGTGAAATCGCCGTCATCGGACGAGCAGACGGCAGCGTCGTCCTCTACACGACAACCGACGCGCCCCCCCCGGACTCACAGATGACAGTCTACACAATCAAAGACGGCAAGCCCTATATCGGCAAAACCGTATCAGTATCAACCGCAGATATCAGCGACCCGGACGAATGGACTCCGCTGTATAACAACCTCCGCACCGACAGCGACGGCAAAATCGTTATCAGCACCCATACCGGCCACTACTACCAGATCAATATCAACAACGGGGAGAAGATCGTCGTCATCCAGGCATCCTCGGCAACCGCGATATATAGCGTAGCGTTCCGATCGCCGCTCATCTACGAAAAATACAACTACGACGTCCAGTATAACGCATCGAGCCAGGCAATCGAGATGGCCTACACCGACAACGAAGGGCCTGCCACCGTCTCGTGGTCAATCGTCCGCACAGACACATATTCCGAAGTATACTCACATACCACATCCGGAGCCACCACTGTAACCGCCACCTACCCCATCTCCGAACCCGACATCTCATACAAAGTCAACGTCAAGATCCAGCGAAGCAGCGGCGGGAGTATACAGAACATGTGGTTCATCACCCCCCAGAACGCCTCGCCCATCGCCCTCCCGTTCTGGGACGAAAACATCCAGAACGCCGTCTTCATCATCTTCCTCATGATACTCGGCGGGATCTTCTACTACTCAACCGGAGCAAAAGGAGCGCTCATCGTCGCCCTAGTCGCCGCCCTGTTCCGGTATTTCGACTGGATCACCGTCCCGTGGTTCTGGGTCATCGCAGCGGCAGTATTCGCGTTCCTCGCAAACATCGCGGAGGGAGCATAACATGCAGGCATACAAAATAGCCCTCTACCTCTTCCTCTTCAACTACGCGCTCTGCTTCTTCAGCGGCACGCAATTCTTTGGTAGTGCCTATACAACCCCGCCGACCATCGAAGAAGGCGTCTACTCCTACGGTGTCAACGGGTCCGTGTTCGGCAGTCTCTCCAACGAAACCTTCGTCCCCGGCCACGATCCGGCATTACTCAACATCACCCGAGACTTCATCGACTACCAACCGTCCGACTTGACAAATATAGGATTGCTTGGAGCGATCGCGCTTGCGATCAACGCCCTCGTGAACAGTACCGCGTTCCTGCCCTTCTTCCTCGCGGAACTCGGCATCCCCATGATCTTGAATCTCATGATCACCGGGGGCTGCTGGTTCACCTACGGATGGGGCATCATGCAGTTCGTGCGGGGCGTCGGAGACAAGACCATCAGGTGATTGATATGCGGAACAAAACCCTGTTAGCATGGTTGGCGCTGGCCCTGCTTGCCCTCGTCAGCCCGGCCGCCGCCGGGATCTCCGACGGCAACTTCACCGCCCCGGAGTTCGACTACGACCTGCGGAGCGGCACCTACACTCAGTACTGGCTGGACTTCTCCAACGGGTTCCCCACATACGGACTCATCTACGCCATCTGTCTGCCGTTCATCAACATCTTCGGGTACTGGTTCTTCGCCATGCTCTGGTTCCTGTACCTGGGCCTGTCGTACATGCGCACCGGCGACGTCACAATGCCGCTCACGGTCGGCCTGATCTCCGGCACCGTCTGGGGGGCTATCATGCCCCCGGAGACGTTCGTCGTCGGCTACGTCATGCTGGCGGCCTGCATTGTGGCTATACTGATGAAACTCTACCTGAGAGATAGATTATGATCAGAAAAGACCTGAAATTCACGGTAGTCAACCGCCCGTCTGTTGATGACCTCGATAAGATCTGCGACCTGCTCAAGGTGCGGGTGGTTGACCGGCGTAGCAAAGCGTCCTACGGCGTCTGGCCGGTAAACGATGCACGGAGGAAATTTCAATGAAGACACCAGATCCAAATTACCCGGGGGAGCGGGTGAGATTCGACGACCTCGAACCCCCTACCCCGAGAGACCAGATCTCTGGAGTCGAGCCGGCATATGCGGAGCCGGCCCGACCCGGGATCGGGGACCGTGTCAAGGGGTGGGCGAAAGAGACCCAGTATCGATTGGAAGAAAAGGCTGTCGAGGCCCGACGGCGCGCCGAAGAGGCCCGGCGGGAGCGGCGGGAGTACGACAAGGCCCGTGCCGCGTTCGCATCTGCTAACCGCGTCAAGATGGATCGTTCCGTCGATACCCGGTTCTGGATCAACGACGAGTACTATATCGACGTTGACGTCCGCTACCCAGAAGCGGTCAGTGCGGCACAGAAGGAGATCCAGCGGATCCGGGGGATGGTCAAGGCCCAGCAGCGCCCCTCGAGGACTGCTCCGACTCGGCCATCCTACCTCTCGTCCCCGCCGCTCCTCGGCCACCAACCAGGACCCTATCGAGAGCCGCCCCAGCGCCGGCAGCCCTCGTTCGACTTCATCGCAGGAACCGGTGGAGGGGGGCGGGCGAAGGCAGCCCCGCGCCCGCCGAGCGGTGCCCCCGGCCTCTCGTTCGTCGCCGGCAGCGCCAGACCTCTCGCAGCACCCAGTCGGCGGCCACAGGAGCGCCCCGGGGGCATGGGTCACCTGGCGGGTTTCCTCAGCGGCGGTCAGCGCCAGGGGCGGCGGCCGCAGCAGCGGAAACCAGCGGCGCGGAAGAAGGATACGGGGAAGAAGAAGAGAAGGTAATCAGAGCGCTTTAATACTTGCTTTCCGATTCAACAGTATGAGGTTCTTCAGTCGGGTAATCAGGGCGCTCCTCTCGTTCTTCCACCTCAGCCCCCGCCGCCACCGGCGGCGAAGGCACTACTCGAAAGACCTGCGAGTAGCGATGCGGCAGATCAACAAAATCCGCAAGAGGCACGGCGTAAAACCGATCCCTATTGATGATCGAGCACTCAATCTCGGTAGAGCTCGGCTCCGGGACCTGCACCGCTACCGCTATTTCGCGCACGTCAACCCGAAAACGAAATCCAATCCCGCCACACTGAAGGGGAAATTCGGGTTCAATCGCCGAGAGTACGTCGCTGAAAATCTATTCGGTGGCGGCCGGTCTGCTGATATGCACCAGGCAATCAATGCATGGATGAAGAGCGAAGGGCACCGAAGGAACTTATTGTATCCCGACCACACCGGGGGAGCAATAGTAGCATATCGGGGAAATGTCGTGTTTATCGGGGTAAATATGACTGGGTTGGGTGCGGTTTATTACTAAAACCGCTGACGCCCGGTGAACACCAGAACCCCCGATCTCCTCTCGAACACGTACTCAAGATACCCGGCAAAGATGCTTATCCAGATTGCCAAAGCCTACATATATATCCGGATCGAGGAACTGTCCGCAGCGGTCGCCCGGCTGGAGAGTGCCCTCGGCCAGGCACCTGCGGCAGGTGATGTTGATCGGCTCGTTGGTGATGTGGCTGATCTGCGCGCCCGGGTGCAGGAGAGGGATGTACAGGTCGCCCGGCTGGCGGACCTGGAGCGGGAGGGGTTGCGCGACCGGGTGGCTCTGATTGAGGGGTTCCTTCACGCAGAAATGGCGAAATCTGAAAAAATCCTGGCGTTGATGCCGGCGAAGAAGGAAGGGTTTTTCACGAGGTTGTTTTGGAAGCGGGATTAAGCAGATCTGTTAATGTTCGTCGGGCGGGTGAATGAGAGTGGACACTTTCGCGGTGCGCGGGGTGAGGGGTTTATGCCCTGCCTTTTGAGATAGGATATTGTCGGCACTTGTGAGCGCCTGCACGAGTGCGAGTTGGGAGAGCCGAACTTGTGTGTCGAGCAACCACCTCAGTCCCTCCCCGACTCTCGGACATTATACTTTTTTAGAGATGTTGGGTGTTTTTTGAGGGGGCGAGGGTCATTTCTGATCGGTTTTGAGGGGGGTTTTGGGTGCGGCACCCCTCGAAAAGTAACAACATCTCCTTAGAACGTAATACTATATTTGATTTTCACCCTTAAAACTAATTAAAACTGATATCCATCTATCTATCTATCACCTCCGGGGAACACCTCTATGCGTTTCGATTTTTCCCTGATGAAGATTCGTTACAGTTTTTTATATATACTATTAATTAAAAACCTCTACAACCGGGCACTAGCCTCGCAAAACGAGGCACTAGCCTCGCAAAAGACAAAGGGGTCGTAACCCCCTGATAGATAGATAGATAGATATCAGTTTTAAGTACTTTCACTATCATTCGTGTTACCGACCTCAAACATCTTCTCTCTCAAAAACACCTGAATCTGGGTGTCGAGGGCTCTTTTTTGTAACAATTTCTCCATCAAACCCGCAAAAGTCGGGATCAAATGGTCAATCCCCTGGCCATCATTGAACGCCTCATATAATGGTTGGAAAAAGTGATCGCGGTATGCGTCAAACGTGATTTCATAATCACTAGGTGTCGCATAGTCTAACGGTTGATCAGGGTCTGCCTCCAGTCGCTTCTGATAAGCTCCTTCCTGCAGTTGTGTTCTTCGGCGGTCCTGATCCACTAGCCACCGGAGGTATGCTCCGCGACCATAATCTGACTGGCCATCAATGTGTTCCAGTTGTGACGGGGTAAACCCCACCAAAACACGGATTAAAAGTTGATCTGTACGTTTTCGGAATGCCATTTTTACACGCTCCATTTCTGTGCAGGGCCGGGAACCCTTAGGGGCACAAATAGCTCTGGATATCCTCCATCTTAATCCTATACTGTCGTCCAACCTTCGATGCCTTTAGTTTTTTAGTCCGAATCAGTGTGTAGACTGTCTTGTAGTGCACTCTGAGGTATCGTGCAGCCTCTTCAACCGTGAGGACCTCCTCATCTGGCATAATACTGAGTTGCACTGTAGATTATTTAATGCTATCTAAGGATATTGAAGGAGTGATAAGGATAACAAAGGATAATGTTTAAATAAAAGACTGTTGTAGTAGAATATGCAAAACAAAAGCAGGTGGGATTCCCGGTCCCAACCTGCGGAGCGTGTGTTATAAAATGTCGAGCAACACCCCAGTGAAAGGGGCTAAATCTAGTGGGACTCCCTACTATTTTAGCCTGTTGCCTCTAAACGAGGCTCAGAATAGACCGCAGAACGAGGACGCGATCCGGGGGATCCGGGCATGAGCTACCTCTGTCCCGTCTGCAAGCGCTCGCTGCGGAAAATCCGTACCGAGGAAAACGCCTTCTTCACCGAGGAGGTTTGGAACTGCTCCGCTTGCATGAAGAACTACTACAAGCGGCGGAACACCTGGATCGGGGCCCGGCCGATCTTCTCGGAGGCGGACTAATGTTAGCCCTCACCTCCTCACCGTCCGCCGGGTCTCCCGGCCCCGCTACCTCGCGGCGCGAGCGGTGGGAGGCTGCACAATCATGAGCAGCAAAACCGGCGGCGCGTTCGCGGCTGTGAAACACGCCCCGACCGTTCACCACCTCCCTGGCTGCCCGAACGGGTGCGGCGAGATGCTCGCCCTGGATGACGGCTGGCAGTGTCCGGTGTGCAACTGGTACCGTGGATACTATAGGGGGGAGCGGCACCCATGAGAGGCCTATCCCAATCTGTGATCGCAAACGAGGAGCACTTGGTGCAGATCTACCGTCGCACAGGTGACACACAGTTTACCTATTCCGACATCGCAGACCTCATCCCGCGCGGGGTAATGCTCCGTTACACCACCCCGGGGATATTCGTCCCCGCCCGGGACCCAAACGGCATCCCCCTTAAAGGAGGATCCCGGTCCCGGGCGACCGTCTGGCGCTGGCACCCCCGCGCCGCCGAACTGTGCCGCCGGGCAATCGAGCGCGATCACCGGTGGGAAAACCTCGCTGCCGGACTTACTGGGGGGTCAGAATGTGCATGAGGATCACCGGGCACCACTTATCCTCACAACCGGCCGCTGGCTCTGCTCAAAATGCCTCCAGCGGATCCCCGTCGGGGGGGAGTCCTGCCCCCAGTGCGGAGGAAAATCATTCAAGCTCGAGTACAACCCCGCAGCCCTCGCAGAAGCGGACCGGCGCGCAGCCGCCAGAGGATCACGTCATGACCTGGGATGAACTTGAAGAACTCCGGGACCGGCTCAGCAACATCCTCGAACGCGAACGCGCCGAGGACGGGTTCTCCCCCATCGAGGAGGATTATTATATCCTGTACCGGCAGGCCGCCCGGCGAGCCGTCGCAGGCATCGACCTGGACCACTCCCGCGACCGGGACCACTACCGGACACTCCAGGAGATCTATGATATCGTGGGGGAGATTTACGACATCAGGAGCGCAAAACTCCGTATGGCCGTTCAGGACCGTGTGGTGTTCAAGCGCGACAGGGAGCGGCCCGAGAACCTGACCGAGGAGGAGCGGGATCGGTACAACATGGCGATCTCGCTCGGGGGGCACAATGCTGAATAACGCCCTGCAAACCATTGGCTTACTCGGCAGTATCGCCGGGGCGGTCCTGGTGGCCGGCCCCACTCCCCGACAGCGGGCCGCCGGGTTCGGGTGCTGGATCGCCGGAAATAGCGCCTGGGTTGCGTTCGCAGCGTTGACCGGCTCGCTCTACCTGGGAGCGCAGTTTGGAGTGTTCCTGTTGCTCTCCGGGGTCGGGCTGAGGACGAATCTGAAAGAACAGAAAGCAGCATCAAAAACTATATATTCCGGAGTATAGACTATTGAGTATGGCCAAAAAGAGCTCTCAGAAGACTCTCCGGTCAAAGAAGTTCGGGCGCCAGGTCCTGAAGGCGTCCACCCGCCAGACCGGGACGTCGCATGCAAAGCGCGACTCTGCGCGCAAGGCGATGCAGCCGGGCAAGCGGCGGAGTGCGAGCGGCCGGGTATATTACGAGTCCCGGAAAGACCGATCCGATCTCCGCGGTCGCCGCGTCTAACCCCTCCCCCTGGCGGGCCACGGCCCGCCCCCTCCTTCTCGAATCATATAGATGGTTCCAGAATCATATAGATGGTTCCTTATCTGAGCTAAATAGAAAGTAATAAATACTATGCATACATAGTATGTAGTAGAGGTAAGATCATGACCGAAACAGTGCAGACAACCCTTGAGACCCGGTTTTTCGGAGAGGGGGATCTGATCTACGCATACACCCGCGAGGACGCGATCCGGGACGGGTATCAGGTGGACGTATCCGAGACGGCCCGTGAGGCTGGGTTTACGATCCCGGTCTCGGTGACCCGCACACTCTGGGACGAGTACATCACCCCTGACCCGCGATCCGTCCCGTACGGTCAGAGTGTAGAGGGGCGACTGTGGGATACTCTATGGGTGGCCCGAATGGCTGCGCGGTGCAGGCCGGACGCGGACCGGCTGAGGTTCCGCGTGATCTACATCCAAAAAGCAGCGCAGCGCAGGACGATCACCCTGGAGATGCGGATCGGTGCAGCGGACCCGAGCGGCCAGCCGTGCATCACGATCACGCTCCCGGGAGAGGACTAATAGAAACTTATTTATACTATGCATACATAGTATGTAGTAGGGAATGATTATGAACTCGATTACACTCTACCACGGGACCTCTCTGCGGAACGCAGAGGGGATCCAGCAGGCCGGGTTTTTCCCCGGGCGGGTCTACCTGACCCCCCGAAGAGCGGTCGCACAGGAGTACGCATACCAGGGCGACGATGAGGAGGATCTCGCGGTGGTGGAGGTGAGGGTCTCCCGGGACGACCTCTCGATCGATAACGAGAGTTACGACGGGCAGGACCTCCTGGAGGCCCTCCGCACAGGCCAGTCAGTCTATGCGAGCGCTGAGAGTGTGCGAGTAGCCCGGATCATTTCGATCTGAGTAGCATTAGTGGAGGTACGATCATGACTGAAATGACCATGACCCAAGCGGTTGAGATGCTCCGGGGACTGATCCCGGACGAGGACGAGGAGCCAAAAATCCGGTGGGGGGATGTACTGAGGGAGTACGGGTACAGGGTTTTTGGGATCTCCCTCTGAGATCAACAGCGGCGAGGGTAACCAGGCCCCGCCCGGGTTCGAGGCCCGGGGCCGCTTTCAGAAAATCCGTTAGGAATCGCCCGAAAGGGCAAAACTAGAACAAAAATGAGGTGAACGAGAATGAGAATCAAACTGTCTAGAAATGAGATCGCAGACGCGATCCTGCACAACAATGAGACCACTACGACCGGGGGCGACCGGATGGGCGTCTTTGTCTGGCCGGACGGCACCGCGAAGATCAGCGCGGTCGGTCGCGGAACCACCTATATTGGGCCGGAGATATACGACCCCGAGGGGTTCGTGGAGACCGACCTCGACGACGATACAACCCAATATTGGAATGATGCCCGGGAGGAGCGTATTAAGGAGGGGCGGGTCCGTGCGGTGGATTTCGCGGAGTTGACCTCCGAGGAGCATGCGCTGATCGACGAGTACGCAGATCTCTATGAATCGGTTTGGCGGGAGGAACTCCGGTATCTGAAAGAGGTGATAATGGAGGATGAGGACGGGCCTGTAGAGACGATCGAGATCGAGTGGACTGACTGAGCGGCGAGGGTAACCAGGCCCCGCCCGGGTTCGAGGCCCGGGACCGCATTTCCCCGCCCGTGGGCGGGAGAGGAGATTGAAGAATGGATCATAAGCCAATGGAAATCACAAAGGATCATGTTACGATCCTGTATACGAAGGTGGTAGGATATGAGGATGGTCCTGAGTGTCCGTGCTGCGGGCGGCCGCGCATGTGGCGGAAGGTCCCCGAGGGATGGATGTGCGGGACCGGCGACGACAGCGGGAGGATAATGGATCCCGGCGAGGATTGCTGGGCCTGCAGGGAGTCACTCAGAGAGATCGGAGGGGAAGAATGAAACACGAAACAACAACCTGGTACGGCGAGCCGGCGATCAGGGTCCGGCTCGACTACGACGAAGCGCGGGAGTACCTCGCGCTGGATGAGGACGCGATCGAGGTCCTTGACTCGCTCACGGAGAGCGAGCGCGGGGTGCTGGTGCAGGAGCTGCGGCTGGTCCCGCTCCGCGAGGTCGCAGAGTACGCGATCGGGACAGATGGAGAGCCTACCGAGCACCTCCCCGCCCTTTCGGCCGCGACGACGATCTGGATAGATGACGACTACGACGAGGCCCTCTTCGCCTTGGAGGGGATCGACCGGGCCGCGTACCTCGAGGTCCTCGACCGGGCCGCTCGGATAATCGCGCGGGAGATCCGAGCCTGGGATACGGAAGATGTATCCCGGTTGGTGGAGTTGCTCACGCGGCTGGACGAGACCGCCGACCGGGCCGACCGGAGAGCGGAGGACTACGTGGAGATGGACTCGCTCCCGTCCGCCCCGATCCCGGAGGGGGTCGATACGGCCTATCCGGTTTGGGCCGTTGACAAGCGCGGGATGGCCCTGATCGGTCCCGGGGCCGACGAGGTGGAGAGCGTCGAGGAGGTGAGGGCGGCCTGTGAGGAGCAGGCCCGCCGTATGAAGGGGATCCCGCTCCGGTGCCACAAGTGCGGCCACATCTGGACGTATCGCGGAGGGTCGCAATATCGGACGACCTGCCCGGCCTGTCATATCACGGTGTACCTCGACAAGTGCGAGATCACGCGAGGTGGGTCGGGCTGAGGACGAATCTGAAAGAATTGAGAGTATCGAGTTTGGTAGAGGAGTAGAAGATGAACAGTGCTGAATGTCCCCTTTGTTGGGGAGATGGAAGGCTCTGTAAGAGCCAAACCACCGATCTGGGTGGATGCAAGAGGCGTTCTGAGAATCTAGGGTGCGACGGATGCGGGGAGTCTGTCCCGTGCTCGCTCTGCAAAGGAGAGGGGTATGTCTCCCAGGCCAAGCTCAACCAATGGCAGGAAGAGATGGCAGAAATCCGCTGGGGAGAATGCAAACCAAACGCCCCTAAGATGGTAGAGGAGTGAAAGAAATGACTTGTTTCAAGGATTGTATCTACTACGAAAAATGTGAGCACCTGAATCCGAACCTCTGTGGGGTTGCGGCCCCGTGCTGCCACTTCCCCTTCTGTTCTGACGACTGCCCGGAATGCGGCGGGAAATGCTGGATCTACCCCACGGCAGAGTGCCCGGGCGATGGATACCCGGGTCCGGCCGTCCTGCGGCCCGTGGACCTGAGCGATGAGCAGATGACGATGCTCCTCATGTGGCGGGACCGCGACGAAGAGATGGCGGCGCTTGAGTTGGTAGAGGAGTGAAAGATGATATTCACCGACGAGGAAGTTGAAAATATCAACAGGTATCAGCAATCCGGCAAATTCCACCCGCTAACCTGCGGGAACGGTCACGGAGACCTCATAGCAACAAATGATGGATTGATCTGCCCTGAGTGCGATTACCGGCAGACCTGGGTACATGGCTGGATTAAAAGCGGGGAATGTCCCTGGTAGAGGAGAGATAGACGATGTGGTATCAGGTATTTTTGGGCGAAGGCGATGACGCAACGCCGACCTCAAGACTTGTCGAACTCCAAGACCCCGGGTGGAATGAGTGGTAGAGAATCGTAACATGGAGGACTGAGAATCATGGAAGAAGTAAGGAAATGCAACTGTGGAAAGGAATTGACTGTCGAAACCGCCGCCCTCTGGGAAGAGGATTGGGCGATGTGCTCGGAATGCGAGGCAAAGGCAGAAGCGATGTACGACAGCCTGAGTCCGGACGATCAGGACGCGGAAGACCGGAGGGTCGGGGCTTCCTGGTAGAGGAGTGAAAGGAATGACTTGTTTCGAGGATTGCATCCACTACGAAAAATGTGAGCACCAGGAGCCGAACCTCTGCGGGGTCGCGGCCCCGTGCTCCTGCTACCCGGCAGGCCCGGATGACTGCCCGATTTGCGGCGGGAGCCTCTGGATCTACCCCACGGCAGAGTGCCCGGGCGATGGATACCCGGGGCCCGCGGTACTCCTCGTCGCAGACCTGAGCGACGAGCAAATGACGATGTTCCTCACGTGGCGGAACCGCGACGAGGAGCAGGCAGCGCTAGGGCGGGTAGAGGGGTGAAACATGCCTGTATACGAATGCAAAGAGTGCAATTACAACTGCCGGGTAGAAACATCTCGTCGAGCGGTACCGCCCGAATGTGTATATCGAGACACCCCTGGGATGCCATTCCCGGTTGCTGTCTGGTCGAAGGCAAAAAAGGCGTGATGGTAGAGGAGAGATAGACGATGTGGTATCAGGTATTTTTGGGCGAAGGCGATGACGCAACGCCGACCTCAAGACTTGTCGAACTCCAAGACCCCGGGTGGAATGAATGGTAGAAAAGGAGTAGATTATGAAATTGTTGCATGTTGAACCGGGATTATGCGTGAACAGTTCTCAGGTCGTCAGAATTTGCATAGATGGTACCTGGAATGAACCCACTCGGGTTGTTGCAGAGGATGTTCTGGGCGCTTGCTATAACCTAGTTGATTTCGGACCATTTACCGAGAGCCCATCGTTACCGGCCCTCATCCGGCGCACCTACAGCGCAATTATCGCAGACTTGGCCGACCCCACCAAGACAGTTGTTGACCCTGAGGTGGTATTCAACTGAGTGAAGGCCAAGGCACGCGAATATGGCGAGATTCCTAGCTTGGTAGAGGAGTGATATGACAGGATTCAAAGTAACTGGGAAAGGTGGTTTCCACATCACCTTTGAAAACGGCGTGACTGTCTCCGTACAGTTCCATCCAGGGACGCACACAGACAACTATGACGAGATATTAACTAGCAACCAGGATCGGAGATATTGGGCGAGCAAGACGGCTGAAGTAATGGCGTGGGACGCCAACCAAGAAACAATCACAAAGGCTCTCACCAACGACGAAGACGACGCCGTAGCAGGTTACCAGACTCCTGATCAGGTACTTGCCATACTCAACAGGGCGAGAAATTACCCTTTTCAGATGGTAGAAAACAGCAGTACGGAGGAAAACGATGTCTAAATGGAAATTTGATTTGATCTTAGGTACGGCACTAGGTATCACAGGGCTCGGTTGTCTGATCGCCGCGCCTACATTGGATCAGGACTTGGGGATACTGAGTCTTTTCGCCATTATTGGGGCACTTGTCCTTTTGGAAGGGGCTTCTGTACGGAAGGATATCGAAGAAAAACAGTTGATAGAGAGGTGAATGGTGAAAATAATAAAAGTTCCCTCTTGCCGGGAATGTCCTTGGGCATCTGAAGAGTACTTGCCTGGGTTAGGGGAAGAGGGAGAGCACTACACCGAGGTTTGGTGTTTGGGGCAAGATAAAAGGCTTGTACTGCACAAAGACCGCCTGGATGAGATTGATCCACGGTGCCCATTAGAGGACGAGTGATGGTAGAGGATCGATAGATAGATCCTTACCTCATACAATACCTATTTATACTAATAGATATAATATAGGTATTGTAACAAGGAGACGAGACAAATGGAAGTACAGACAACCATCATCGAGGCGGGCGATATCTGCAAAGGTATCGAGGGCGTTGAAGTCAGAGCGTTTGATGTGGCAGCAAGTGGTCGCGGCCAGGGTAAGAAGGGAGCAGTCTACTCAAAAAAGTACCGCATCTGTTTTGACGAGAGGCAGAGAGACAAGATTATCGAAGCAATTGCACTCAAGAAGGACCAACTCCCAGAAAACACATACCGTCAGATCAAGGCAGGATACACGAGGCTTATGAAGGTCATAGCCTCGGCCAAATAATTCCCGTGGTGGTTTGAATGGATCGTTATGAGATTGAGGGGTACGAGGCTATTGAAATGGTCGTGCGCTCTGGGAACCAGTATAGCGCCCGCGCCAACCTCCCGCTAGCGTGGCAAGGTCTACGTATCAAGGTGGTGCGGCTAGACCCGCTGCCTGAAGTGGTAGAGGAGTAGAAGATGGAACCAATTTTTATCCGTGCCCGTTCCGGGGGCAAAGTAGCGACGTTTCCGATCTCTGCGTTCGGCAGTCTAGAGCACACCACCCGAGGCAATGTCTATGCAGTCATCCACACGTACATTTGGCCCCTGGCCGAGTGCCGCTCCGAAGAAGAGGCCTGTGATCTCGAAGAGGCTATCCTTCGGGAGATATCAGCATCGATGCATGAATACTGGCGTCTAGGCGACCCCACGATCCCGGCCTGCATCCTCGACCTCAACGAGATCGCCGCTGGCAACCTCGCTGAGATCCGAGACGGGGACGCGGGCAAGATGGTAGAGGAGAGATAGAGATGGCGAGGTGCAAATATCAGAGCACAGATGGCAAAAAATGCTTCCGCCCCGGAGCGTCATTGAGGGTCTGTTGGCCCTACAACGAGCCCCCGATACGGCGTGAGCAGTGTAAACACTTCGTGGTAGAGGAGTGAACCATGATGCCGAACTGCACAACCAGAGGCTGCAACCGCCCGGCAACCTGGGAGATTGAGATCCGCCGGGCTGGAGCCGAGTATGGTCTGCTGTACGCCTGCGACGAGCACTGCCCGGACCCGACGATCCTGTCGCCCCGGGACGAGATCCGCAGGCTCGTGGTAGAGGAGAGATAGCATGACGGAGATCGTAGTAATTCTAGCGGCACTGGTAATGTGGATTCTATTGATGCTGAAACTTCTGGAGTTGACGCACGTAGAGCCCACGCACCGGCCAGAGCCGGAGCCGGAAGACTCCACATCATTCCTTGGATCTTTGGCGTATGTGTCTTACTTGTCATGGTGTGAATATGCCGAAGGCAAACGCGCCCTACAATGCCAAAGGGAGCGCAAATGGTAGAAAACAGTAGTACGGAGGTTAATGAAAAATGAAGAAATCGGTAATAGAACGGTACAACCATATGGATATAAAATCATCGGAAGAAGAATGGAACGATGATTTCGGAACAATGGTCTTAGAGGTGCTTGAAAAAGCTCTCAGGAACGGAGAATTAACTAAAACAGTGGAAGACTTGGTTGATGAGATCGAAATTCGCTTTAAAGAGGCGGTTGGGCTGGTAGAGGACTGCAATGACAAGCGGTAGCATACCCCTCACCCACTTCTCGCTATTCAGCGGGATTGGCGGGCTCGACCTGGCCGCCGAGTGGGTCGGGTTTCAGACGGTCGGTCAGGTCGAAAAGAGCGACTACGCGAACAAGATCCTAAAAAAGCACTGGCCCGATGTGCCGCGATGGGAGGATATCAAGGATGTCACAATTCACACTGTCCGGGAAGCCGGCATCGAACATGCACCGACCGTACTGTCCGGAGGCTTCCCCTGCCAGCCGTTCTCCTGTGCCGGGAAGCGCCGAGGCACGGAGGATGACCGTCACCTCTGGCCGGAAATGCTTAGAGTGGTGCAGGAACTCCGGCCCACTTGGGTCATTGGAGAGAATGTTGCTGGCCTCGTCAGTCTGGCACTCGATGACGTGCTTACTGACCTGGAGTGTGCGGGTTACTCCTGCCGGGCGTTCCTTCTTCCGGCTGCGGGGGTCGGTGCCCCGCACATGCGAGATCGGGTATTCATTGTGGCCCACGATGACGCGGGCAGATGCCCAGGGGCACGCCTATCAGTACTCGAGGGGCGACCCATCCAAACCAGTACCGACCCTCGTGGGCGCCGCGAGGATGTATCCCACTCCGCACGCGAATTGTCACACCGGAGCGGGGGAGCACGGCACCGGAGGGCTGAACCTACAGACGGCGGTCCTGCAGATGGTCCCGACCCCCTGCGCCCAGGATGCGAAGAACTCGACGCTTCCCCCATCGCAACTGCACCGGGACACGGTGCCAGGGGCACTGATTCGCGGGATGTTCTACACCCCCACTTCGGTCTCCGGGAACCAGAACGGCAGGATAGACGAATGGGGCGGTTCGCACAACCCGTATCGTGGGGAGAAAGGGAAATGCCATCCCCAGTACTTGAATCCGGAGTTTGTGGAGTGGCTGATGGGATTTCCCATCGGGTGGACAGGCTGCGATGTCTCGGAAACGCGGTAGTACCTCAACAGGTCTATCCTATCTTCCAGGCAATCGCAGAAGTTGAAAAGATGGTAGATGAGTAAAAGCATGGTAGAAAAATATCCTCCCATCGTCGGAACAGATGGTAAGACGCGACTGCATCCCTATAATCGTGCTGCCTGGGTGAATCACCCCTGCCGTCCCCCTGGGTCTAATTCAGAACTAAGGCAGGAGCGACGAGACCGGGGTATGTGTGAGATGAGTGCTACCACGTGCAGCGGGGAAGTAAGAGAGTGTCCTGATTGTGGGTATAGGTACTGTGAGTATCATTGGTCCTATCACATCAACTACCGTTACAAGCCGTGGTAGAGGACTGAAGGATGAAGCTAGTATTCCGCGTTGAATCCGCGAATGAAGAGATCATCCGGGGCGGTTGGTATCTGCTGGCTGACAGCCTGGCAGCGGCCCGCGAGGTCTACCCCGCACACTTGTTCCCATCGATGACTTTCATTGAGGTCGGAAAGGGGCTATGTGTCGAATGTAACCGCAGGGCGGTTGATGCCCTGGTAGAGAGGTGAAAGATCGTGCTTGAATGGTTAAGATCCGTGCAGGGGGATTGCACCACATACTACCTCGGCCTGCTGGAGGTTGAAACCGCTCTAGGGAGCCCCGACCTATTTGGGGTGTGGTATGGGGCGTTCATGGCCCGGCTGCGTCGAGAAGATCCCGATCAAGAATATTTTATGCAGCAGATCGATCTGCTGGTAGAGGGGCAATAGATGATCCATAAATGCGTGCTGTGTGGGAAGGAGGGCGAGTCCGAAGAAGAGCCTGTGGTGGGTTGGCAATATGTCGAGTGTGCCGATGGGGATATCTACCCCTATTGCCCCGATCACTCCGGGGGCGATATCCGCGCCGACCTGCTGGCAAGAGGTTACTCGGAAGGGCTGGTAGAGAGGTGAAAGATGTTGAGCAGGGAAACAATCATGCAAAACATGATTGAAGGGCTGGATAAGGTATTCTGGGTCAAAGAAGGGCATGTCTCCCTGGAAGACATGCAGGAATTGATCTGTCTCAATGTGTTGGGCCGCTACGTTGCCGACAACATGACCGGAGAATATTGGGCTGGTTTGGCCCGGTGTTTCGAGGTGTTCTCCATGTACGCGGAAATCTACAGCGGCATTCAGGACGTCAGGCTCCTCCGGGACAGAGGAGGATCTATCACCTGCTCTGAATACGTGCAGGAGGCTGGTAAAGCCATCTACTCCTACATGCAGATGCAGGGCGTGGTTCCCAACGCAGCCGCATGTGAGCAGACGAAGGAGCAACTGATGAGGGAGGCGTTAAGGGCTCGGATGAAGGTGATCAGCTCCCTCCCGCGGGCACCATGATATCCAACATCACCGCTGATGATTTTGGGCTGTTGCCGCATACTGACTCTCTCGGACTGATGGCGGGGGATCTCCTATGTCAAATCTTGTTGATCGCGGGGTTGATGTTCGCCATAGGGGGTGTGATCTACCTCCACTCTAGGATCTATCACTCTTCCCCCGAGGAATGATAGGTAATCACTTTTCAAATATCTCTCAGCACCCATCTGGCCCCTAAAAACGGCCAGTTAGGGCCCCATTCGATATAGCGGAATATGGTTTATTATTGGGTCTCGGACTGATATATCTGTTTCAGAAAAAAGTGATAGGTGAATTGTCCGATATCTTACAACTTTTCAGACGGTTTAGGACACTCGTCACTCATGACATCCTCCACCGTAAAAAACCTCTTTTTCGGTGTTAACAACCGGAGCGTGATTAATATACCGAGAAGGTATGCCAGCGAAAGAACCACGAGCATATCACAGGCATCTGATGCATACCACTGAAACTCTCTCAGTATATACCCCACTACCACGCCAGTTATGGCGGCGCCAGTGCCTAACCCAATCAACCCCGAGAGGATCATTAATTTTTCGACATCAAACTTCATTCCTTCTCCCCCCCTCTTTAACGAACTCCCTCATCTCCATTTCACATACTTGCTTAAAGGTCTCATAATCATGGTTTAGCAGCAATTTCATTTTGTAAGCCATGTATCGCTTCTCAGCTCGGTACCAAACATACACGAAATAGAACCAAGCTGCAACCCCAAAAATAGCGGCACCAATAAACAAGTAGATAAGAGCCTCAGAATAAACCATTTCAAACAACCTCCTTCTCCTTTGCAGCCTCCGCCAGCTCCGACCGGCTCGGCGTAGTGTAATGCTCCTGGATCGTCCGGAGCGTATCCCCGATGATCTCCGCGACTTCCTCCGGCCGCCACCCCGCCGCCTGCATGAACTTGATCGCCGTCGCCCGGAGCGCGTGGAACGGCCTCTCCTCGATACCGGCGATCAAGCAGACCTTTTGGAACCGGTTGTATGCCTGCCGGTCTTTGAACGAGAACACTGTCTTCTGTGTCCGGGGTTGAGTGTTCCGCAGGATCATAAGTTCTTGTGCGAGCTTCGGCCCGATTGGGACCGTCCGTAGCCGGTTGCCCTTCTTCTTCTCTTGGTAGGTGACGGTCGCACTCTCTGGATCCCGGATATCAATGTTCGCCCACTCGAGCCGCACGATATCAGAGCGCCGCAGGCCGAGGGTGCAGCCGACCATGATCAGCACCCGGTCCTCTAGGTTCTGGCAGGCGGCCAGGGCTTTCTCATACTCTTTCCGTGTCAGGGCGTATTCGCCGGTTCGGTAGGGGGCGGCTTTGCCTCGTGGTCTCATTTAGATTTTAACTCCTGGTCCTATCCATACCCATCAAGACGTTGCCGCTTCGCGCTCCATACAACTAATTAAGTGCCAAACATTAATATACCTTTCGAGCGTATTACCTGTTAGAGTGCCTTTACTGCAGAGTTTAGGCAATCAGGGTGGTGAGTTAAAGAGTATGACTGAGAACGATCCGATAACCCCTTACCGGAGGTTGCATGAAACATAACCAAAGCCTAATCACCCTGGCCCTCATCGCTGGGGCCGTGGTGGGGGCGGTGCAGACCGTCGCCGGCAACCCCTCCGCACCCCTCACCGGCCGGCTGGCGGGGGAGTTCCTTGGGGCGGCTGGATGACCTGACCACTTGGATGGCTGTCCACATGCGAGAACAGAAGAATCAGCAAAGGAGATGTGAAGAGGATGACACGAGAGATCGAGTTTGAGCATCATATCTACTGTCCCATTGATGGACTGGTGGATTACGACGATTGTCTGGGTTGCGATTATTTCGTGGAGGTGAACTACCCCCCGCTTACGCAGGGGGCTTCCTGCTTCATCCCCCTCCCCACCGGGAGCGAGTCCACAGGCTC